>Ga0193726_1000326_pt1 | contig 56682 bp, 46 predicted proteins | sample H2c1metaG_FD_144928 | JGI IMG/M metagenome (GOLD analysis project Ga0193726, IMG submission 144928) | Soil microbial communities from a riparian zone of the East river system, Colorado, United States - H2c1 | ecosystem: Environmental > Terrestrial > Soil > Riparian zone | place: USA: East River... | reverse complement strand
ATGGTCGGCGGCAATCGATACGTTGACGGTGAAGAAGCGCCCCAGATGGATGATGGCGTACCAGCGGATCGCAAGCCCCGACGTGAACGAGGCTATACCCAGCCACCGCAGCGCCGGCGCCTCAGGTAGCGCCGCCCGAGGGAGCAGATACGCCAGGTTGAACGCCAGCGTGACGCTGACGACGATCACCAGCCACAGCAGGCCAAGCGACCCCTGGTCGACGTCGCGTGCGGCTGCAACGTTGGCGCGTTTCTTGAGCGCCAGGCCCAGTTCCGACAGGACATAGATGAACCCCAGCAGCGACGCCGTCGTCAATTTATGGCGCCCGCACGGATCGGCCGGGTCCGTACAATCTCAGTTCCGGGCTGTGTTCCTCGAGTCTGATCATCCGCTCGAACTCGAGTCCGATTCTCTCCAGCACGGCGATCGACCCCGGGTTATCGGGCGCGGTGATTGCGACGACGCGCCGCAGCCGCAACTCCTGCTTCGCGTGGGCCAGGACCGCCGCCGCGGATTCGACGGCAAATCCCTGCAAGCGGTACCGCGCCAGGAACGCAAACCCCACGTCCACGTCCGAGAGACCGTCGCGCTTGACCAAGCCGCAGATTCCCAACGGCGTACCGTCGCGCAGACAAGCCGCGTACAAACCAAAGCCATGCCGCGCATAGCTGTCGCCCGGGCCCTTCCCGATATAGCCTTCCGCATCGGCCAGGGTGCGCACCCCCTTGTCGCCGATGAATTGCAGGAACGCCGGCTCGTTCAACAATTCGAGAATGAAGGCGGCGTCGCTCAGTTCGAGTTGCCGCAACACCAAACGGGCGGTCTCGATCACGACGGTATGGCCTGACGCTGCCTGGCGTGCGCCGCGGTTACTCGTGCGGCTCATGCCGCCGTTCGTCATTGTAGGACGACAATAGGGATGCAATTTCGCGGGCGTCGGCGCTGCCGGCACTCAAGCCGTCCACGACGCCCTCGCGGTTGGCCGCAGGATGGTTCTGACTGATTTTCCATTTGCCCGTCAGACGGACGATCGAGAACTCGAACCCAACGATCATCGACAGCATTTTCTCGATATAAGGCGGCGGCGCGTCGGTGACTTTCCAGGGATGCGGGCGCGATGCCTCGTGCGCGTCCGTCAAACGCGTCACCAACGCCCTCAGCCACTCGGCGTCCTGCACGAAATTCAACGTGCCGTGCGCATGCACCACGGCGTAGTTCCACGTCGGCACAACCTCGCCGGTCTTCTGCTTGGCCGGGTAGAAAGACGGCGATATATAGGTGTGCGGCCCCTGAAAAATCGCCAGCGCCTCGGCGCCGGCCCGATACTGCTGCCATAGCGGATTGGCGCGCGCAATATGTCCGCGCAGCATTCCCAGCGGCGCGGGCTCCGCCGCCGTCTCGACCGGCATGTGATTCGCCACCAATCCCGGCTCGCACAGCGTCACCAGCGTCGCCAGCGGGCGGGCGCGCATCAGCGCGTGCATCACCTCGGGCCGTGATTCATTGAAATACGCCGGTAAGTACACGATTTTTCCTTGGGAACCGCCGGAGCCAAACCTTAGACTAATAGTTCCGTGGGGGCAGTGCCAGCGGCGTCATAAAAAGCCTTGACCGTTTCACGCGTCCTATCGTGTACTGACGCGGGGATTCAAGCGGCCGACGGAGTCTATTGAAATCGTGTTGACAGGGATCAAAGAATTGTTGCCGCTGCGAATCGCCATGGTCGGCGTGCTCGGCGCCTTGACATTGACTGAAGGAGCGATTGGCGCCGGGGTCAGCAGCTATCTGCCGCTCAATCTCGAGCCGGAAATTGAGCGGCAAATCGAGCGGGTGCTGATTCTCGCGGACGAACCCATCCTCAAGCGGCCGTTCGCGGTGGCGCTGGTCGAGGATGCTCTGCCCCAGGCATGCATGGTCGACAAGCCCCTCTGCACCAAAGTCAAGAAGTACCTGCAGCGGTATTCCCGAGACTTTGCGGTGACGCACGCGAGCGCGACCGGCTCGATCACGCACGACCGCGACAACGGTGTGGTGCCGAACGCGCACGGCATGCCGGTGGACAGCGCCTGGGAGTTCTCCGTTCAAGGCTATGTGCAGCCGAGCGACTATGTTCTCTTGAGCGGCGGCGCGATCGCCTATGACGGCCGCACCGTGCCGACCGGTTCGATGCTGAGTCTCGGTTTCAATTGGGCGCAACTCGATATCGGCTACCGCGACCACTGGCTCTCCCCCGCCACCGACAGCAGCATGCTGATCAGCACCGAGGCGCCGACGACCCCCTCGGTGACTCTGTCGAATTACGAGCCGCTCACGCGGCTTGGGCTCCAGTACGAGCTCTTTTGGACGCAGCTGTCCCGCTCCGATAACATTCTGTACCTGGGCAAGCAAAGCAGCGGCAAGCCCAATCTGTTCGGCGCGCAAATCTCCATTGAGCCCTTTCCCGGCTGGTCGATCGGGGGCAATCGAAATCTGCAATACGGCGGCGGCGACGGAATGCCCGATTCGATCCATTTTCTGCTCAACGATTTCTTCAGGCCGAGCGGTCTGGTTCAGACCCAGGGCAATCAGCAGGCCTCCTACGTCAGCCGCTTTATTTTTCCCGGAAAGACGCCCTTTGCGGTGTACTTTCAGTACGGCGGCGAAAACACCTCGGACGGCGGCAGCTATCTGCTGGGAAATTCGGGGCTGACCGCAGGCATCGACATACCGCGCCTGGGGCGCCACTTCGATCTGACATTCGAGACTTCCGAATGGCAGAACAATTGGTACGTGCACTATATCTACCTGGATGGCCTGACCAGCGACCGCCTGGTCATCGGCAATTGGGGCGTCGATCAGCGCAACTTCGGCGACGGCCTCGGCGCGCGCAGCCTGATGCTGCGTCTCGGCTGGGAGCCGCCCTTCGGCGGCTACCTGGAAGAGCGCGTGCGCACCGTCGTCAATCAGACCTACTACGGCGGCGACTTGCGGGTCTATTCGCCGGCGACGGGCGCCTTTCCGTACCGCCACTACTATGATGTGATGGTGCGCTATACGCGGCCATGGAAGGACCTTACAGTGGGCGGCGAGCTATTTGCAGGACGCGACGTCTTTGGCGCATCGTTCACCCGACTTTCCGGCTTCGTACGCTACGGCGGCGATGCGCGCACCCGCGATGACGGCGTGCTCGATGAAGATTCCTACGCCGGCGGTCCGCAGGAGCACGGCGCGGAACGGTTCATCGACGCCGGCGTGAGCGTCAATCGGGTGCGCACGGATGTGCAAAAGGGCATACCCATCACGAACAGCGATGTGGGAGTTGAGCCGCATATCGGGCTGGGCGCGCGGCGCGCCGTCTCCGCCAACAACGACCTGGGTGTGCGCGTGGAATTCGATGAGGCGGACGGACACTCGCTGATCGGGGTTCGCGCCATAGACTATCGATATCGCTTCAGCGACCGTCTGGCACTGGGTATGTTTGCCGGCGCCTCCCGCTACAATGTGGCGACGCCGGCGTACGGCATTTACTTCGGGCTCGGATTATCGTGGCGGGATCTATTGCCGAAATGGGATTTAAGTGTGGATCTGCGCCACGTGCAGAACGCGGCGCGCGATCACATCCTGGCAAGCGATCCACCCGGCGAAAGACCGGATTCATTCTATAAAGTCGAGAGCGGACTGTTGTACTTGTCCCGAAGATTTTGACGAAGGGCGCGACGTTTTCCCAGGCAACGCCCATGCGCATCATGCACGTCATCCTCTCCCGCGGCTTTGCCGGGTCCGAACGGTATGCCGCGGAGCTCGCCAGCTTCCAAGCCGCCGAGCATGAGGTCATGCTGGTGGTGCGCCGCACGCATCGCAACCGCTTCGGCGTCTCCATCATCGACGCGGTCTCGGAGCGGGTGCGCGTGTCCCCGGTTCCAACCTGGTTGCTCACGCAGCAGGCGATCGAGCGGCGCGTGCGTGAATTTCGTCCGGACGTCATTCATACGCATCTGCGGCGCTCGGGCCGCATCATTGCGCGGGCGCGCAGCGCCGCCCCCTCCGTGGCGACCCTGCACAACGGAGCCAACGGCCCGCATTTCTTCGAACTCGACGGGCTCATCTGCAATGCGCATTGGCAGGTGCGGCAGATTCCCGCCACCTACCCCGGACAAGTGTTCAAATTGAATCAGCTGTTCACTCCCCATCGCCGGGTGGATGCCGCCGAAATCGCCGCACTGCGCTCCTCGCTCGGCGTCGCTCCCGACCAATTCCTGGTGGGTGCGGTCGCCCGTCTGGCGCATAGCAAGGGTCTCGATCATCTGATCGAGGCGTTTCGTGCCGCCGATCTGCCGAACGCGCGGCTCGTCATCCTCGGTGAAGGCCGTGAGCGCCGGCGGCTGGAGCGGCTGCTGGGACCGACTATGTCCATGCCGGGATTTCGCAAGAACATCAAGGACTACTACCAGGCCTTCGACCTGTTCGTGTGCCCGTCGCGGCGCGAGCCCTTGCCGCTGGTCATGCTCGAGGCCTTCGATGCCGGATTGCCGATGGTCGCATCGACAGCCGACGGGTGCCGCGAGCTGATCGACGAGTTCGGCGGCGATTTGTTTCCCATCGGCGACGTCGCAGCGCTGGCGGCGATACTGCGCGCCCGAGCGTCTGAGCCGCGACAGCGCCTGGTGCATGATCTGAGTCCGCATTTCATCGAGAACGTCAACCGAACCATCATGGACGTCTACGACAGGTTGCTGGCCCGCCGCCGGCAGCAGGAGGGCACCGCATGAGCGAACTTGAATCCACCCATGGCGGGGGCTGCCTGTGCGGCGGCGTTCGCTATGCCGTACGCGGCCCGCTGCGCGGAGTCATTGCCTGCCATTGCTCGCAATGCCGCAAGACCAGCGGGCACTTCGCCGCCATGACGAGCGCGCCGTCGCGGCAAATCGACGTGACGAATTCCGAACAGCTGAGGTGGTACCCGTCTTCCGCTACCGCTGAGCGCGGTTTCTGCGGGCGCTGCGGCGGAAATGTGTTCTGGAAACAGCACGGCCGCGACGACATCAGCATTACGGCGGGGACGCTCGACACGCCCACCCATCTCGCCATCGAGAGCCACATATTTGTCGCCGACAAATCGGACTATTACACTTTGGACGACGTTGTCCCCAAGAAACAGCAGTGGTAACCCTATGTGCAGAAGCATCAAAACTCTGTTCAACTTCGAGCCGCCGGTAACCGACGCCGAGATTCGCGCCGCCTCGCTGCAATTCGTGCGCAAGGTCAGCGGCTTCACCCATCCGTCGAAATCGAATGAACCCGCCTTTGACGGCGCCGTGGCTGAAATCGACGCCGCCTGTCACCGCCTGCTCGAATCGCTGCAAACCAATGCGCCGGCGAAGAATCGCGAGGACGAGGCCGCCAAGGCCCGGCTGCGGGCGGCGGTGCGATTTACGCCGTTACCGAAGTCCGCCGACTGAATCACGCGGCGCGGCCGGCGGCGGCGATTCATGCGCGGATGCCCCAGCAGAAAGGATCCCGGAGATCCAGGCGCAACACGCTCTCGCCGGTCACGTGCGCAGTGCCGGTGATGGTGGGTACGATCTCGCCCTTGCCGCGATCGCGCCATCGATAGCGGCCCTCGAAGGTGCTGCCGATGAGGCTTTCCTGAACCCAAGGTTCACCCTCGGCGAGCTTGCCGTCCGCCGCAAGACAGGCGAGTTTCGCGCTGGTGCCGGTGCCGCAGGGTGAGCGGTCGTAAGCCTTGCCGGGACAGAGCACGAAATTCCGGCTGTCGGCGCCGGGACGCGGCGATGCTGCAAAGACCTCGACGTGATCCACCAAGGGGTGCCCCTGGGCATTGACCGCCGCGCGCACCCGCCAGGTGAAGTCGGTCAGCGCGTCGACGTGCTGCAAATCGATGATCTGATCGTGTTCAGAGATCAGGAAGAACCAATTGCCGCCCCAGGCCACATCACCGCTCACCGGACCGATTCCCGGAACGCTGACGCTGACTCGCCGCGCCGCGCGGTAGCTCATCACATTGGACACGCTGATCCGGCCATCCTGGCTCAGTGCAGCCTCGATGGGTCCGACCGGCGTGTCGATCTTGACCGCTCCGGGGACGAGGCTGCCGCTATGTTGGAGCGAGGCGATCAAGCCCATGGTGCCGTGCCCGCACATTCCCAAGTAGCCCACGTTGTTGAAGAAAATCACGCCGTAGTCGCAATCGTCGCGGTGCGGCTCAACCAGCAACGCGCCGACGAGGGGATCCGAGCCCCGCGGCTCATTCACGATGGCGCTGCGATAGGCGTCGAAATTGCCGCGAAATCGTTCCAGCCGCTCCGCGAGCGGCCCCTTTCCCAAGTCAGGACCACCCTCGAGTACCAGGCGCGTCGGCTCGCCGCCCGTATGCGAATCGATGACGCGGATGGCGGCGGTCATCGGGGACGCGTGTCGCGCGCGCGTTCAATCATGGCGATCACGGCGGCGCGGCGCTCGCCCGCCAGCGGCAGCCGCGGCGGGCGCACTTGTTCCGAGCCTCGGCCCAGAATCTGTTCGGCCAGCTTGATGGACTGCACTAGATCGTGCTCCGAATCCAAGTGCAGCAGCGGCATGAACCAACGATAGATCCGCCGCGCCTGCTCGAGGTCGCCCATGCGCAGCGATTCATACAGCAGCAAAGACTCCACCGGAAAAGCATTGGTAAGACCCGAGACCCACCCTTTGGCGCCCAAGGTCAAGCCCTCGAACACGAAGTCGTCGAGGCCGGCGAACAAGACGAAGCGATCGCCGAACGCGTTGATGATGTCGGTGAAGCGCCGTGAATCCGGCGCCGACTCCTTCAACGCCACGATATTCGCAACGTCCGCCAGGCGCGCGAGCGTCGCGATGTCGATGTTCACCCGATAGGAGGGCGGATTGTTGTACAGCATGACGGGCAGGCCGGTGGCGAACGCCACCGCGCGAAAGTGTTGTTCGAGCTCGGCGGGCGTGGGCACGTACACCATCGCCGGCAACACCATGAGTCCGGCGGCGCCAAGACGCTCGGCATCGCGAGCGAAGCGCACTGCCGTGGCGGTGGTGAATTCCGACACGCCGGCGATGACGGGGACCTTGCCGCCGCTGACTTCCAGCGCCGCCGCGAGCACGCGGAGCTTCTCCTCCGCGCTCAAGGAATTGCCCTCGCCGACGGTTCCCATCAACACCAGGCCGTGCACGCCGTCCCGCAGCAGGGCGTCCTGCACCCGTTGGGTCGCCGGCAGGTCGACTTCGAGGGCGCGGTCGAACTGGGTGGTCGCGGCCGGAAATACTCCTGACCAATGGCATGGCAGACGAGTCGACATGAGTGCGCCGTCGGATTGCTCTCTATCACAGATCGTATACGGTAGGACCATGGACCAGCAAGATACGATCGCGGTGATCGGCGCCGGCATCATCGGTGCGGCCGTGGCGCTGGCCCTGGCGCGTGAAGGACACAGGGTCTTGTTGTTGGACCGCGACGAGCCCGGGATCGCAGGCGCCAGTTTCGGCAACGTAGGGCACATCGCCGCGGAGTTGGTGCAGCCGCTGCCATCCCCCGCCATGCTGTGCGGTTTTTGGCGCGAACTGATTCGCTTCGGCGGCCCGCTCGATCTTCCGCCGCGGCAGGTGCTGCGCATGCTGCCCTGGATCGGACGCTTTGCGGCAGCGGCATGTCGACGCGGCGAAAACACCCGGCAGCTGGCGCCGCTGGTGTTGCCGGCCGCCGCCGATTGGGCGCGCTGGCTCGACGCCATCGGACGGCCTGAACTGATGCGCCGGCATGGGCACTACGAGATCGGCTTTGGCTCCCGGGCAGAGGCTCAGGTTGCGGCACAGGCGCGGCTGATGGCGCAGCTCGGAGTCAAGACCCGGCCCGTCGCAGCGCGGCTGCTGCTGCCTTTGCAACAGGCGGCGCGGGCCGCGACGGCGGCAGGCTTGTGGTTCGAAGACACGGCGCATGTGATCGATCCGCTGCGAGCGGTACAGGCGTTCGCTGCGGCCGCCCTGGCGCGCGCAGCAACATTCCGACATCTCGAGGTGCGCGCCCTGAGTGAGTGCGGCGACAAGATCGAAATATTGAGCGAGCAGCCATCCTTCCTCGTCGACGCTGCCGTGGTTTGCGCGGGCGTCAGTGCGCAGCCGCTGCTGGCGCCGTTCGGCTTGCGCGCCCCGCTGCAGTCGGTGCGCGGCTATCACATCGAACTTCCCGGACAACCGCCGTTTCTGGATGCGCCCGTGGCGTATGCCGGCGAGCATGTGCTCGTGACGCCGATGGCAGGGCGGTTGCGCGCCTCGAGCTACATGGAATTTGCCGCAAGCGGTGCTCCCGCCGATCCGCGCAAGCCGGCGCGCCTGCGCCGCTTGGTGCGCGCGCTGGGGTATGCCTGCGAGCCGGAGGGGCCAAGCTGGGTGGGCGCGCGGCCGGTGTTGCCGGACTATTTGCCGGGCATAGGCCGCGCGGCCACCGAGGCGAAGGTCTTCTACGCCATCGGACATCAACACATCGGACTGACCATGGCTCCCATCACGGCCGAGTTGATTGCCGACCTGGTCGCCGAGCGCACCCCCCGGCGTGCAATCGAGGCATTCGATCTGCGGCGCTTCGGCACCTCCGTGCCATGATCACGACATGAAATCCAAGGGAGCCGTCATGCGCTCATTGCATCTCTGGGCCTTGACCGCGGCATGCGCCGTCAGTGTGGGCCTCTCATCCCCGTGCGCTGCCGCCGCTGCCGGCACGGCCGACGCCCGTTTTCAGGCGGTCTACACCGCCGAGTGGCAGTGGCGCGAACAGCAACTCCCTGACAATGAGGACTCGCAAAAGCCCATTCAGGATCACTTGCCGAAGGTCGATTCTAAGTCCCAGGAGTTGCGCCTGAACATGTGGCGGAAGGTGCACCGACAACTCGAGGCCATTCCGACCGGAGAACTCTCCGCCGCCGAGCAGCTGAACTACGCAGTGTATCGCCCGCAGATCGACACTTTGATCGCCCGCCAGCAGTTCCGGGACTATGAAATGCCGGCGAATGCGGACACGACCTTCTGGACGGATCTCGGCTACACCGCCCGCCGGCCGTATCGCACCGTGCAGGACTACCGCCATTGGATCGCGCAGATGCAGGACATTCCGCGGTATTTTCGCGAGCAAATGGCTGAAATGCGCCGCGGTCTCGAGCGCGGATTCACGCCGCCGCGGGTGACTCTCCAGGGGCGCGACGCCTCGCTCACCGCGGTCACCGAGGCCGCGCCGCAAGCAAGTCTGTTCTACACGCCCTTCAAGGACATGCCGGGCATCGCCGAAGCGGACAAGAGCAGCCTGCGCGAGCAGGCGCAGAGTGTCATTCGCGACTCGGTGCAGCCGGCCTATCGCGAACTGCTGCAGTTCATACACACCGAATACCTACCCGGCACCCGCACCACCCTTGCCGCCTACGACCTGCCGGACGGCCGCGCCTACTATCAGGCCAAGATCCGGGAATACACCACGCTCGATCAGGAACCGGCGGCCATCCACGCCTTCGGTGAAGCGGAAGTCGAACGGCTGCACCAGCAAATGCTGGCGGTCATGCAGGAAACCGGCTTCACCGGGGATTTCTCCGCCTTCCTCAAATTCTTGCGCAGCGATCCGCAGTTCCAGGCGAAAACGCCGGCGGAGCTGTTGATGCGCGCGGCGTGGATCGCCAAGCGCTTCGACGGCAAGGCCTCACAGTACTTCGGGCTGCTGCCGCGGGCGCGCTTCGCCATCCGGCCGGTGCCGGATGACATCGCAGCGTTTTACACGGCCGGCCGCGGCGGTCCGGGGCTGTACCTGGTCAATACCTATGATTTGCCGAGCCGCCCGCTGTACAACCTCACCGCGCTGACTCTGCACGAGTCGGCGCCCGGCCATGCCTTTCAAATGCCGCTTGCGCTCGAGCACAAGCAGCAGCCGGAGTTTCGCCAGCACAGTTATCTGTCCGCCTATGGCGAGGGATGGGCGCTGTACTGCGAGCAGCTGGGCCTGGAGATGGGCATGTATGAGACGCCCTATGAGCGATTCGGCATGCTGAACTATCAAATCTGGCGTGCCGCCCGTCTCGTCGTCGATACCGGAATTCATGCGCAAGGCTGGAGCCGCGAGCGCGCGCTCGCTTATTTCCACGACTACACCGCGCTTCCGGATCACGAAATTGAAACGGAGGTCGACCGCTACATCGCGTGGCCGGCGCAGGCGCTGTCCTACTATCTCGGCGAAGATGCGATTCTCAAGGCGCGCGCCCAGGCGGAAAAAGCCCTCGGCGCGAGCTTCAATCTGCGCGCTTTCCACGACACGGTGCTGGAATTGGGCTCAGTGCCGCTGCCGGTGCTGGCGGCGCGCATCGATCGCTTCATCGCCGACGGTGGCAAGGGCCCCTACCCCGAGTTGGAGTGAGTTGGACCTTGTGCGCGGGTCCCCCATCAGAATTATAGGCTATGACCTATACATATGAATTTAATTATAGCTTATGTACTATTTTTCTATGAATTTATATTGGGTATAGACTATAGTAATCTACAGAAACATAAGCTACCCCAGGTGATTTCTGTGTCGAACGCCCAATCTGCCACTGCTGAATTGCTAGATCGTCAGCTGCCCGCTCTCCAGGCCGCGGCAAACACCCTTCGTTCGCGCCCAGCGAAGGGATGGATCGCGGCGATCCGAACGGCACTCGGTATGAGCAGCCCGGCGCTTGCGAAACTACTCAAGGTCAGTCAACCGACGATCCATGAATACGAGCGGGGCGAAGTCCGCGGTAGCATCACCCTCGACACTCTAGGTCGAGTTGCCGATGCACTCGACGCTGACCTCATCGTCGCTCTCATCCCGCGCAAGTCGGTGGCATCCGCCTTGCGCGCGCGCGCCGAGTCCATTGCGCGTGAGGAAATGCGCGCCGTTGTTCACACGATGCGCCTTGAGGATCAGGAAGTCGACAGCGAAGCCACCCGCGAGGAATACGAGAAACTCGTAACCTCGCTCCTGACGAACCCGCGGAAACTATGGCGCTGACTGATCCGCATGCGCCGGGTGCCACACCCCTGACGCTCGATCAACTGAAGGGACTACGTAACCCCTTCATCACCAGCCACGCGGAGTTGAATCGCGCGGAGCAAGCGAACATCGTACGCGCGCGAGTTTGGGCGCGCACGGCGCGCTCGATCGTAATGCCAAAAATGTTGAGCCGCAATTTCTTGGACGGTTTACATCGGCGCATGTACCGAGATGTGTGGACCTGGGCGGGTAAGCAGCGCACCGTCGAAACCAACATTGGTGTCGATTTCCCGAAGATCGGCGTGGAGCTGCGCATTCTCTTTGACGACGCGCGCTACTGGTTGGACCATGGGACGTATCCGCCGATCGAATGCGCAGTCCGCATGCACCATCGGCTCGTCTTCATCCATCCTTTCCCCAACGGTAACGGCCGGCTCTCGCGGTTCTATGCAGATCTCATCCTGACCCGGCACTTCAAGCAACAGCCGCTCACCTGGGGCGGTGGACAACTAGGCAATGAAGATCCGCGACGGCACCAATACATCGACGCCCTGCGCGCTGCCGATAACCACAATTATTTTGGCTTAATCGGTTTCGCCACCAGCTAGAGTCCCACGCGATGTGAGCACAACGGCGGGAATCATGGCGAGCGGCATGCGCAATTGGTCCGCGCGCTGCCGCCACGCGACTTCTTGGTTGAGGCGGAATGGTGTATTTTGTGCGCCCGAGTGCCCGCGCGCGGGACCCTCACGTCATCGAATACACGAATCAGGGAGTCAGGTATGAGACGTTTGTTGGCGGCGTGTCTGGCGCTCGCGAGTTCCGTTGCCGCGTGGGGCGGCTCGCCCTCCACCTCCACCCTGGCGATCACCCATATCAACGTCATCGATGCGACCGGCTCGCCGCCGAAAGCAGACATGACGGTCATCGTCAAGGATGGGCACATCGTCGCGCTCGGCAAGAGCGACGCAGTTCGCGCGCCCGCCGGTGCCAAGACCGTGGATGGCTCTGGCAAGTACTTGATCCCCGGACTCTGGGACATGCACGTGCACCAGGTGTTCGGCGACTGGCTGCCGCGCAACGAGAAGGTGGTGCCGCCGCTGTTCGTGGCGAACGGCGTCACCGGCGTGCGCGACATGGGCGGTGACCTCGACGTGCTCAAGAAATGGCGCGCGGCGACCGCGGCTGGGAGGCTCCTCGGGCCGCGCATGATCATCGCGGGCCCGATGCTCGATGGGCCAGTCCCGCGCTTTCCGAGTTCGGCGCCCGTGGCGAACGCCGCCGACGGCCGCAAGGTGGTCGACGATCTCAAGGCGCGGGGCGTCGACTTCATCAAGATCCAGTCGCTGATTCCGCGCGACGGTTACTTTGCGGCGGCCGATGAGGCCAGGAAGCTCGGCATCGTGTTCGTGGGCCATGTGCCGGATGCGGTGCGCGCGTCGGAAGCATCCAATGCCGGCCAGAAGAGCATCGAACACTTCACCGGCATCTTCGAAGGCTGCACGGCCATTGAGGACCGGCTGCTCAAGGGGCCAAAGGGTCTGGGGCTCAACGTCAAGAACTACGACCCCGCGCGCGCCAGGGCCCTGATCGCGCTGATGGCAAAGAATCAGACCTGGCAGGTGCCGACCCTCGTCTGGGAGCGCGGGCAATGGCTGGTGGATGACATCGACAAGAGCCACGATCCACTCACGAAATATGCGCCGGCCTCATGGAAGGACCGCACCTGGCCCATGTTCGTGAACGACATCATGAAGGACATGGACACCGACCCCTTGCCCGTGCGCAAGAAGTTCGTACAGATGGAGCTCGACATGACGCTCGCCATGTTCCGTGCCGGCGTGCCGTTCATGGCCGGCACCGACACCGCGGCCGGCGTGCACGTATTCCCGGGGTTCAGCTTGCATGAGGAGCTGGCTCTGTTCGTGAAGGCGGGGCTGACGCCGATGCAGGCCCTGCAGACCGCGACCTTGAATCCCGCCAGGTTCATGAATCGCGTCGCGGACATGGGCACCGTCGAACAAGGCAAGCTCGCCGATCTGGTGCTGCTCGACGCCAATCCGCTCGACGACATCGACAACACGCGCAAGATCCGCGCCGTCATCCTCGGCGGGCGCTACTTCAATCGTCCGGCGCTCGATCGCATGCTGCACGGGGTCGAGGTCGCCGCGGCGGCGGAACCCGTCCCGGCGGTCAAGCAAGGCGGCGCGAAGTGAGCGCACGCCGGCGGTTCGCCGCCGTCCGCGCGATCGCAGGCAGCGGGGCCGTCGCACTCGCGGCGTGCTGCGCCTTGTTGGGTCTTGGCGCAATGACGGCGGCCGATGCGAAGCCCGTCACCGTGGCGGACCTGCTCGCGGGGTCCCCCGCCGCGGACTGGCGCACGCCGAATCCCGATGACACCCTGTACCTCGAACTGCCCCGCGGACGCGTCGTGATCGAGCTCGCGTCGCGCGTGGCACCGAGCCACGTTGCGAACGTCAAGCGCTTGGTGCGCGCCCGCTACTTCGACGGACTTGCGGTCATCCGGGTCCAGGACAACTACGTGGTTCAGTGGGACGATGCGGATCACCACCGCCCGGTACCGGCCGGGGTTCGGCCCTCCGTGGAATTCATCGCCGACGCACACGCCGCCTCGCGCTTCCAGCCCCTGCCGGATCGCGACCTGTATGCCGCGGAAGTCGGATTTCTCGACGGCTTTCCCGCGGCGCGCGACCCTACCGCGCATACGGCCTGGCTGGCGCACTGCTACGGCATGGTCGGTGCAGGCCGCGACGATCCGCCAGAGAGCGACGGTACCGAGATGTATGCGGTGATCGGACACGCGCCGCGGCAACTGGACCGCAACGTCGCTTTGTTCGGGCGAGTCCTCAAGGGAATGGAGCTGCTGTCGAGTCTGCCACGCGGCAGCGGCGAAATGGGATTCTACGTCGCCTCGGAGCCGCCGGTTCCCATCGCCTCGATGCGCCTCGCCTCGGATGTCCCGGCAGCCGAGCGCACGTCGGTCCAGGTACTGCGCACCGAGAGCGCGACGTTCCGCGCGGTGCTCGCACAGCGGCGCGATCGGCACGAGTCGTGGTTCAAGTTCAATCCGGGGCACATCGATCTCTGCAACGTGCCCCTGCCCGTCCGCATGGCCGGCGGCCCCTAGACAAAGCCCTCGAAACCCGCGCGGACCCTTCCTGGCGGGCTACATCCCGAACTTGTAGTTGAAGTCGACCCCTGCCGTGCGCGGCTGGCTTACGGCGATGCGGTTGAAGGTCGGCAAATTCACCGCATCCTGCACGATGTTGTTGAGCAGCACCCGCTTGTCCGCCACGTTGTTCACGAACAGGACGGCCGACCAGCGCCCGCCGTCGATGCCGGCGCGAATGTTGGCCAGGTCGTACGCGGGCAGCTGATTGATCGCGAAGGTTGCATCCGTCCGGCTGCCCACGTAGGTGTTGTCGGCCCGTGCGGTCAGCCCGAGCTGATCCGTCAACCCGTGCCGATAGGCGATCGACTGCGACGAAGTCCATTGCGGCACCTGCTGGATCGGTGTTCCCGGATCGAATCCCGCGTCGATGAGAGGGGTGCTCACCATGGTCGCATGCGAGTAGGCCGCGTTCGCCGATACCGTGAGATCGCGCACCACGATGGCCTGGATCTCGAGCTCCGCGCCGCGCACGTGCGCATCGCCGGCGTTGGCCGTGTAGGTGTAACCGCAGGACGACAGGGAGTTGGCCTGCTGAACACCGTTCCATTTCTCGTAGTACACCGAGCCGTTGATGGTCACCCGGTTGTCGGCGAGGCGCAGCTTCTCGCCCAGCTCGTAGCTCCAGACGTTGTCCGATTTGAAGGAGATCGGTCCCGCGACGAATGAGGTGCTGCCGTACTCTTGCTGGAGCTGAGCCTCGCAGGTCAGCGGTCCCGAAGTCGGCACGGGTCCCGTGCCGCCGCCCGGTCGGAAGCCCTTGGACGCCGTCGCGTACAGCATGAAGTCCTTGGTAATGTCATAGGACAGCGAAATCTTGGGCGTGACACCCTGGTCCTTCTCCACCGTCGAGGTCACCACGGTCGCGGTGAGCGCACCGTATTGATCGATGTTGACCGGGGCGATGTAGTGATAGCGGCGTGCCCCCACGGTGATGGCGAAGGGCTCCGTCACATTGTAGGTGACCTCGCCGAACACCGATTGCTGGTAGATCGGCATCGGACTGAAGTAGCTGAACAGATTGTTCGAGCCATAGATCGCCGCGCCGTTCTGCGAGGGGAACACGATATCCCACGCCGAATGGAAATCCTCGTAGAAGTAGCCCACGAGCCACTTCGGATTGGCGTCGCCGACCGAGGACACGCGCAGTTCTTCGGTGGTCTGGTGCGTGGGGTTGTATTCGATCGCGGACGCCGCGCCGATACCGCCTTGCGCAGGGGTGTACCCAGTCAAGCCAAGACCGGTCGTCCAGGACTCCGCAGTGTCCTGGTTGAGCGGCTCGTTCCTCGACCAGTACGACGTGATCGAGCTCAACTCCAGCACCGGGGTCGTGTACTTGACGTTGAGGGAACCGAGCTTGAACTCGTCGCGGTAGTCCTCGGACACGTCGAACGGCTGGTAGTGCGCGTCGGTGCCGGGATCGCTGTCGATGTACGGCAAGCCGCCCGCGGCCAGCTTCTGATAGAAGAAGGATGGCGTGATGGTCAAGCCGTCGACGGGCTTGATGAGGACACTGACGCGGACCGTGGTGCGGTCGACATCATTCACATCGTGGTGCTCGGCCGCGATGGGCGCGGCGAGAACGTTGCCGCGCGTGGTGCCGTTCGCCGGCGGAAACTCTCCGGGCGCGATTACCACTCGATCGATCCAGCCCGCGTCATGCGAATACGATCCCACGACGCGCAGCGCCGCCATGCCTCCGCCGAACGGTAGATTGACCATTGCATTCTCGGCGTGATCGAAACCGCCGTGATCGGTGTCCGCGAAAGTCATTTCCGCCGAGGCGGCGAACGCGTCGGGATTCGGGGCGTTCGGGACCACCTTGATGGTTCCGCCCATGGAGCCCGATCCGTACAGGGTCCCCTCCGGTCCGCGCAGCACCTCGACCCGGCTCAGGTCATAGAGCGCCGGAGAGATGACGATCTTGCCCTCGTTGGAGGCCGAAGGAGCCGTGAGCGGCGTGTCGTCGTAGTAGAAGCCGACCGTGGGCGAGTTACCGCCGGTCGAGGAGACGCCGCGCATCTCGAACTCGCCCATGCCGGGTCCGCTCGTGCGCATGGACACACCGGGCACCGACTGCATCAGATTGCCCAAGTCCGTGAGCCCACGATCCTGAATATCGGCGCCGGACACGGCCGTCAAACTGATCGCCGTCTTTTGCACGGTGCTTTCACGCTTCTCCGCGGTGACGACGATCTCCTCGAGTTGCCCGGAGTCGGAACGAGATTGCTGAGCGATGGCGACTTGAGCGAGCGTCGCGCCGACAAGCGACAGGCAAGCGGCGACGGCGCTCTTGATTCTATTCTGAGACATTGAGACTCCCTTGAAGCCCGCCCCCCCGAGGCGAACCAGGATTGTAACCTATCAACAATTACTCATACCTACCCGGCCGCAGTGCCTTCAGTTGGTGTACACGCGGACGTAATCCACCAGCATCTCTTTGGGGAACGGAGTGCTGGAATCAGGCGCGCCCGGCCAGTCGCCGCCGATGGCCAGATTCAGAATGATGAAGCTGGCTTGCCCGGAGTCGAAGGGCCACACCGCGCCGGATAAACCGGCCAAGTTTAATGGTGTGTAGGTGACGTAGGGATGGCCGGGATCGTCAATGTAGTAGGCGACCAAATCCCTGGACCAAATCATGCCGTAAATGTGCCATTCAGCCGCCGTCTGCCCGCTGGGAAAGTCGACGATGGTGCCGAGGCCTCTGTCGCCGGTAAACCCTATACCGTGAATCGAGCCCTCGCTCCAGTCGGGCGTCTTGGCCGCGCTGACCCGCTCCAGAACATCCATCTCGCCGCAGGCCGGCCAACCCACCGTGGCAATGTTGTTGCCTAGGAGCCAGCCCGCCGGCCAGTAGCCCTGCGCCTCCGGTAACTGAGCACGTATTTCGAAGCGGCCGTACTGGAAGCTGAAATTACCTTGGGTCTTGAGCCTCGCGGAGGTGTACACACCGGCCGACGATTGCTGCGCCTTAATGTGCAGGTAGCCGTCGGTGCCCACATAGGCGTTGGGGTTGGCGGCGGAGCAAGGCGCAGTGTTGGAGTCCCAAGCGCAGTAAACCTCCAGCTCATGGTTTCCGAAGCCGCGGTTGCCCGATTCGGAACTCCACACCAGCGGATTCGGCTGCGCCTTGGCACGCGTAGAATTGTTGAACTCGTCGGACCACACCAGCGTGCCCGAGGGAATGTTCGGCGCAAAGCTCCGGCTGGTGATGTTGCTCGTGCTGTCGCCTGAGGCAGTGGCGATGGCTTTGATGGTCAGGTTCGAAGCGACCAGGAAAGGGGCGAAGTATTGTTGCGACGAGGCATTGGGCGTGCTGCGGTCCAGGGTGTAATAGATGGTGGCGCCGGAAGTGGTGGTGGCCAGCCTCACGATGACGGCGCCGTTTTGCGCCGCGGAAGTCGATATGGTCGGTGCGGCTGGCGTCGGGGTTGAGTTCGCCTCGCTACCCCGGCCGTATCCGCACATCAAAGCGCCTGATAGAACTATCGCTGCAGGCATTGTTGTATCCATCTGCATCTGGCTGTGTGTCCGCGACACCCCCCATTATGGCCGACTCCGCCAAATCGGGTCCGACAGTCTGCGAAAAGCGACCGCGCTTTTGAGGGCGCGGTCGCTGTTCACTCAACCCTAACTTTCAAATCAAGATCGAAGCGAAGCTGCCCGCCGCCGTTGCGCGGCCACACCCAATAAGGACAACGCCACCAGCTGCCACAGCGCCATCGCGCCCCCGCCGCCGCTCTTGCCGCCCGAGCCGCTGGCAGCCGCTGCCACATTCAAAGCCGCAGTGCCATTGGCAGTTCCCCCCGCTCCGGTGCAAGCCAGGGCGTAACTCGCAGTCCCGGCGGCGCTTGGGCTGACGCTCAAGGTACCGCTGGTTGCCTCTGCACCGCTCCACGCACCGCTCGCCGTGCAAGAGGTTGCGTTGGTCGAAGACCAGGTCACCGTTGCGCTTTGGCCCATGGTGATCGAGGTCGGCGACACAGCAATCGTCACGGTCGGCAGAGGCGGCGCCGCTGTCACCGTCAAGGAAGCCGTGGCATTCGCGCTGCCACCCGCACCCGTGCAAGTCAGCACATAGTTCAACGTGCCCGCTGCCGTCGGCGTTTCGCTCATGCTGCCGCTCACTGCTTTGCTCCCCGTCCAGGCATTGGAAGCCGTGCACGCGGTGGCATTGGCCGACGACCAAGTGAGTGTTGCACTCTTGCCGACGGTGATGCTCGTCGGTGCCACGCTGATGGTGACCGTAGGTGCTGCCGCGCTGACCGCCACACTCGCGGCGCTTGAAACGGATCCGCCATTGGCCGCGTCGCCGCCGTATGCCGCCGTGATGGAATGCGCACCGACGCTCAGACTGCTGGTGCTGTACACCGCAATCCCGGTGCCATTCAACGTCATCGACCCCAACGACGTTGTACCGTCCTTGAAGGTCACCGTGCCGGTGGGCACACTGGAGCCGCCCACCTCCGCCACCGTCGCGGTCAAGTTAACTTGAGTGCCCGCGGTCGCGGTGCTCGGCGCGGCGCTCAAGGCGGTCGTGGTTGGTGTGTGCACCACAATCTTGGCGACGAAGGCGTCAGAACCGCCGCCGCCGTAGGCGCTTTGGAAGGCCCCGGAGGTCGCCGCAGAACTTGGCGGCGAATTGACGCTGCCCGCCACATAGATGTTGCCCGCGATGTCCAGCGCGAGACCGTCGGCCACGAGCTGGGATTGGCCGCCGGTGCCGAACAGCGTCGAGAACTTAAGCGTGGTCAAACTCGAATTGAACTCAGCGACGAACGGCGAACCCGTACTCCCCGAACCATTGCTGCTACCCAACGAATTGACTTGCGCCAGACCGCCCGAAGCGGCACCCACGATATAGACATTGCCGGCGGCATCAAGCACGATCGGACCCATCGAACTGATGCTGTCGATAACATTGTTCAGCACGCTGCCGCCGAAATAAGTGCCCGCCAGCAGCGCGGTGCCGCTGGGGTTGAGTTTGGCGATGAACGCGGAAGCACACTGAGTATTGGTGTTGCCATTGACCCCGTACTGATTGCAAGTCGTCTGATAGGCGCCGGATGTGGTGGGAAACGTGGCTTGGTTGCTGAAGCCGGTGATATAGGCCTCCCCCGCCGCGTCCGCCGCAATGCCGGTCATCAAGTCGCCGTACGCGGGCGTGACTGTATGCCCCAGGTAGGTGCCATAGATCAGGCTCGGCGTGCCACTGCCCACGGGAGAGAACTTGGCCACGAAGGGACAGTTGAGCAGTACGTTGTTCGTCACCGTGCCGCAACTCGACGCATTCGCCTCATACGCACCAGTAGTAGTCGGCAGCGAGCCGTCCTCCGTCGTGCCTGCCAGATAGAAATTGCCTGCCGCATCCACCGTCACCGCCTCGCCGAAGGTGAAACTCGCGCCTCCGAACCCGAGACCGGCGTTTGACACTTGCGGTTCGCCGAACAATGAAGAGTAGACCAACGTGCTCAAAGTCGGATCAAACACGCTGATGAAGGCATCAAACTGCGCACTTAGAACGTTTTGATAGCCGTCAATGCCGGTCGAGTATGGCGGCGTCACTAACGCCGCGCCGGGCGTGGTCGGAAAGGGTATTTGCTGGGAACTCGGTGCACCGACGGGTACGATCGCACCAGGCAGTGTCTGTCCCGCCACGTAAGCCCGCCCGGAAGCATCCACCGCCACTGCGTACGCGCTGGTGTTGGTGTTGGTGCCACTCAAGAATGTGGAATGGAGCAAGGCGCCGCTCGGACTGAACTTACTCACGAACCCGGCGAATCCCCCGGCGTCACAGTTCGGCACTTCCACATTGGGGGCGCTGAACACCGGGTTGCACACGGTCTGATAGGCGCCGGAGGTGACCGGGAAATCGTGGGATACCGCGATACCGACCACGACGGCATTGCCGCTCGAGTCCACCGCGATACTCGCTGCCCGATCATTCCCTCCCGTGCCGCCCAGATAGGTCGAAAAGATCAGCGTCTTGGCGTCGGGCGCAAATTTCGTCACAAATGCCCAAGATTGTCCACCGTTGGGGTTGGTCTTGGCCGGCGGCGGCGCAAACGCGGAGTGCGTCGGGAAATTGGTGGAGTTGGTAGAGCCGGTGACATACAGATCGCCCGCGGCGTCGGTCGCCGCCGCCTGACCAGAAAAATACGAAGAACTGCCCGACGGGGGCGCAATGCCCGCGATGTCGTAACCGCTGCCCCCCAGGTAACTCAAGTAAGACAGCACCGGATCGATGATCAGTTGCTTGGAGTGATCGTAAGCGCCGATCTCGAAGCGCACCGCGGTGCCATTCAGACGATAGCGGGCACTCACCGGCGTTCGCCGGCCCGCATCGTTGATTTGATACGCCACCGGACTTTGGAAAGCGATCTCGCGATCGAGCGTCTCAATTTCAAGATCACCGCGCGAGTCGACGCGCAGCCGCCGCGCACCCTCGAAATTCAGCGCAATTTCTCCGGCATCGGAGCCCGGCGATATCGCAAAGTCGTATTCCAACTTGCCCGCCGTGCCGTAATACACCAGATCGATGCCAGGATAGACATTGGAGTAGCGCACCCTGTTATAGGTCGCGACATTCGTATGCCACTTCGCTGGATCATTGCCGATGAAATAATTGACCCGCCCGGCCATCGGTTCCTCGGCCGTGGCTCTCAACGTCTGTGCGGCGCCTTGCACGCGCAGGCGAATCGCGTTCGCGGCCGCAGAAGCCTCAGCGGCGAAGGCCAGTACCGCGCCCTGCTCCGTCAGTTCAATGGAGTAACGGGGTCCGTGCGCAAGGAATTGCACGTCGTCCGGGGCCTGCCCCAAATTGCGTTCGAAATTGAGCAGCAACCCCGCGATACTCGCTGGCTTCGCCGAGGATGGCGTTGCTACTGCGGCCAGCGCTTGAGCGCTGAACGGCCCGTTGCTCAGCGCACCCACCAGCAAGACCAACAACGCCTTGCCGCCGTGCGATCGGATAGTGCCTTGATGCCCCAAGATACTGTTCATCTGATTTTCTCCCCGAACCTTTGAGTTGCGGAGCCGCGAATACGGTCCCTAGGGAGAGAGGCGTAACGGTGAAGGATTTCGTATCAAGTGCGCGCAACGCGCGGCCGGCCTTGAGCCGCTAGGGTACTAGCTTGGCATTCCAGCGAGCCGCGGCATCGGCTTTGCCCGTGGTGGCGTACAGTTCGCGCAGCGCGCGATAGCCGTCTTGAGTTCGAGTGAAATGGGGTCCGCGCGCCGTTTCGAGCCCCGCAACGGCGGCCAACAAGGTGGCTTCGGATTCGCCGTACTGACGCAGGTGATACAGGCACACGCCGATCCCCAATTGCGAGCTGTAGATGACCCAGCTCCCTGGAGGATAAATTCGCTGCCGGGCTGCGGCGACGCGTCGCAGGACCGCAATACCTTGGTCCTCTTGGTGGCTGCCGCAGGCGGCAAGCCCATATTGATGCCACGCACCCAAAGCGTACAGATTGTCGGCGCCGAGCAGCGATTCGAACGAGCGCGCGACCGGTAAGCCGAGCTCTGCCGCCTCCCCATCCCGATGTTGATCCAACAGGTCCGCAACGAGCGCGAGTTTCGTCAGCAGCGTGGCCTTGTGTTCCGGCCCCAGTACCCGCGTCTCTGCGGCCATGACTTGGCGAAACAGCGGTTCGGCCGCCGTACTCTGATGCATGGTAGCCAAAGTGTTGGCATAGGCCGTTTCGATGTTGAGCAGATCCGGGTTATCCGCCGGTAACGCCTTGCGCGCCATCTCAAAGGCTTGACGGCCAAACTCCGCGGCTTCCGTGTAGCGCGCCTGATCGCCCAACAATATGGTGAGCCCGTACAAGGGGTGCATTTGTTCCGATCGCAGCGGTGCGTCGCCCGCCATTTCGATGGACATTTCCTCGTGGTAAGTCGACTCAGCCGCCTTGTCTTGATCGCTGTGCGCCAGAACGAATCCCAAAGTATCCAGGGCATGGCATAGATCCGCTGGCACGTGCAGGGGCTTGAGCAGTGCCACCGCCTGCTGCAGCGGCGGCAGCGCGTCGGACCACTTGCCGAGTTCCCGCAGCACGTCGCCGCGAGTCGAGAGCGCGCGCCCCAACTCCAAGGCGCCGCCGCCGTGAGAGTTGAGGATGGCCAGCTCACGATCGCTGGCTGCCATGGCTTCCGGGTAGCGACCCAGCGAGGAATTGGTTCTGGCAATCATGCCCAGCATGGAGGCTTCGACCAAAGGCTCACCACCGAGCTTTTGGTCGAGTTCCTGCGCCGCCGAGTCCAGTAGTGCCGCAATGGTGACGTTGGGTTTGTCGCTGCCGGGATCGGCGGACGCCAGCAAGTTCTCGATGAATTCTGCCCGGCGTGCCGCGACATCGCGCGCCTGCGCAGTACGGTGGCGTTGCAGCTCCACGATGGTTCCGCCGGCGATCAGGGCCGCTACGAGTACACCGACGAGGCTTACGCTAAGCGTATTGCGGCGGACGAATTTACCCAATCGATAAGGGAACGTGGGCACGCGCGCCTTGACCGGACGGTGCGTCAGATAATTCTGTAAGTCCTCTTGCATGTCGATGGCAGAAACATAGCGGCGCGCGGGATCCCGCTCCAGCGCCTTGCTTAAGATGGCGTCCAAGTCCCCTTTGAGTTGCTGCGCTTCAAGAGTACGGCCGGCTTTCTGCGCCGCGCGGCTTGGCAGTTCCACATCGCGTTGCGAGATCGCCAACATGTAGTCCAGGGGTTCGACTGCGTCCGCAAACATCGAGCGCCCGGTCAGCAACCGATAAGCGAGTGCGCCCAACCCAAACACATCCGTCGCCACGGTGACCGGGCCGCCATTGATCTGTTCCGGCGCGGCGAATCCAGGCGAGAACAATCGACCCATGCCGATGGTGGCCTGGCCGCCCGGCAACGCCGCCCCCGCTTCCTGCAGTGCTCTGGAAATACCGAAATCGATGAGTTTCGGCGCTCCCTCGGCGGTAACCAACACATTGGCCGGCTTGATGTCGTTATGCACCACCAACATGCGATGCGCCGCCGCGATCGCACCCGCAAGCTGCTTGAGCAACCCCACGATGTCTTTTGTGCTCAGGTTCTTGGCACGGCAGTAGTCGTCGATCCGCAGCCCGTTGACGAACTCCATGGCAATCCAGGCGCGGCCGCCTTCCACGCCGGCATCCACCAAGCGTGCCACCGCGGGATGTTCGATTTGCGCCAGCAACTGCGCTTCGCGCTCGAATCGAACCTGGCCGGCATGGCCTACGGTGGTGGAAATGAGTTTGATGGCAACCGATTGCTGCACGCCGTCGGTACGCTCGGCGCGATACACGACCCCCATGCCGCCCTCGCCGATCCGCGTCGTCAAGCGGAAATGCCCATACGACTGTCCGGCCAGGTCTTCTGTATACCGCCCGGGCGCGGCCAACAAATTGCCGGTCGCGGCGGCATCGCGGGTTGCGATCAACAGCAGCGCATCGACTTCGGCTCGAAACTCAACGTCGAGCCCACACTCACGCATCAAGAATTGCTCGCGCGGCTCTCCCTCGTAATCCAGCGCCGCCGCAAACAGCTGGTAGGCGCGCGCCCGACGCTCGGCGCCGGTTACGCCTCCCGGGTCAGTTCTCGAGCCAGCCATGCTTTGCCCGTCACCCAGCGCCGATTGACCGTCGGCACGGATAGTCTCAACACCTCGGCCGTTTCCTCAATCGACAAGCCGCCGAATACTCGCAGCGAGACGACGTCGGCCGCCACCGCATCGAATTGCTGCAGTTCGGCCAGCAAAGTATCCACATCCAACACATCGTAGGCTGCTTCGGCCACGCCGAGATTCGTGTCGCTCAAGGTCACCGCCCGGCCGCCGTCACGCTTCTCAGCCCGCCGCCGGCGCGCCTCATCCACCAACGCCTGACGGGTGACGCGTGCCGCCATCGATAAGAAGTGTGCGCGGTCCTGCCACTGCATCTGACGTAGCTGCGATAGCCGCAAGTACACTTCGTGCACGAGGGCCGTGGGCCGGATGGTGAGATAGCGTTCACGATGCAGCTGCCGGACGGCAATGGCGTGGATATCGCCATATAAATGAGTCAGCAATTGGTCGTAGGCTTCCTTGTCGCCGTTTGACCAACGTTCCAGCAAGGCCGAGAGCCTCAACGAATCCGATTCGGATGAGTCCGTCATGAATTGAAAACTTTACCACGCGGACCGCCTCCCATGGCCAATGCGACAATACTCGTCCCGGAGCGGGAGCGAGTCGACACTCAGGGGCCTTTAGTCAAAGGCGTAGTTTTCGGTCAGTTCGTATCAGCCAGATAGAAGAGCCGCTGGCTATTAGGCGATCGTTGGCGAAGGTCTCCGGAATAGTGGGCCCGCTCACCATCGAACCGCTCAGCAAACGCGGGCAGCGAAGGTGAACTACGGATGTGAGGTCATACCGCCGCCGACTGCCGGCGGCGCGGCAGTTCTATGGAGCGTTACGCTTCCAGGTTTGACCGTAGCGGCGGCCGGTGAAGTCACAATCGGTGGAGCCCCGGCCCTGGAAGCTGACCCATCGGATACCGGGGTGCCGAAGCGGAATTGGTCGACGAGCGACACCTCGCAAATGCGGTGCAGTGTCTCCAGCTGCCGTCGAAGTTCATCATCGCCGGCCTGCGCGGCTGCAGCTTTGGCCTGTTCAAAAGCAACCTTGGCGTCGGCTTGCTGCTGGCGAAATTCCGGCAATGTTTCGAGCTTCGAGAGTGCGCTTGCCTGGGAGACTCGCCAGCGTGAATAGTCGACCGCCACTTGTGTCTGGTAACCCGGCAACGCGGCGTCGCACAGCGCCTTGTAGTGCAGCGCCGTCGCCACGTCCAATACGTCAGCTGCGCCGCCGGCGCCGGCTTTGCCTGTTCGATCAGAGTTTGTAGCTCAACGTTTTCACGCGACTGCCGTCGAACCGAGACGCCGCTCGCATTCTTGATGTCGGGATCGGCGCCGTGATGCAGCAGCAATTGCGCCAGCTCGACATTGTTTTTTGCTGCCGATACCGTTTGAATCAGAGGCATGTCTCCGCCCCGCGGCACATGATTGACGTCCGCTCCGTACTCGATCAGCGATAGCGTCCCTTGCACGTCGCCGGCAAGTATCGACGCGCCCAGGGCAGTCTGAGAGAGATAACGGTCGAGTATCCATTCCGCATTCACATCCGCACCGTGAGTTTTCAGATAGTGCAAGATCTCGAGATTGCCTTGGCCCGCTGCGACGTACATGGGGCTGTAGGCGGCGCCTAGTGGTACACGCAGATTGATCCGGGTCCATGCATTGGGGTCTGCTCCGTGCGCGAGCAAGTATTTCACGGCCGCGAGCTGATTCCCTTGCACGGCCGCGAACAGCGCGTAGGCCTGGTTGGGTTCCGCTTCCAGATCCAACTGATGCTGCATTTCAGCCAGGTCGCCGCCTTGCGAAGCCTTGCGCAGCGCGCTGTCCACGTTTCTTTCGGCGAGCGCGAAGCACGGCGCGAGCAGCGCGAACAATATCGTCAGAGCGCTTAGAATCTGTCGGCGCAATATGCCACCTTCCATGGTAAGTCCTTTCGGTAGAGCAGGGCCGGGCCACGCCCCGGCATCAGTGCTGATTATTGTCGAAGCGAGAGCTTGGAAACCGGAATTTGGTCACAGTCGGGGGCAAGCGCAGGCCGCCTGGAATGAACACTGGCCGCTTCGATTTGCCTCAAGTGAAGGTCGGAGCGCGTAACCTTCACTATGACAAAATGCACGACGCGGCCGCATGTTTATCCATATGATTGAGTTCCCTGATTTGCCAGGATGGCGTCATGCGATACACCTTGGTTTCTGCCGCACTCGGGCTGATCGTCGCCGGTACGGTGGCCGCGCAAGCCCCAGATACCTTGGCCTCGAGACGAGAGGCAGCAACACGCTTCGCAGAGATGGTCGATGTGCAGTCGATAATCGATAAGTATCTCGAGAGCACAACAGCAGACCTTCAGCCTGAAGAACGGGAGAGAGTCCGGGCACTTCTTAAAAAGCATCTGCGTGTAGCCGCCCTACGCGAACTGAAAGTTGCTGCGATGGCTAGCACATTCACCACGCAAGAGTTGACTGCCATGGAGGCCTTCTATCGGACTGAGGAGGGTCGCTCCATCCTGTCCAAATACAGCGCCTATCTCGTGAAGGTGCTCCCCGCCGTTAGCGAAGAAGTAGAACGCGAAATCTCCGAGATGAAAGCAGAAGTGGAGAAGGCGGAGCACCAAGGGAGCAGATCACCGAAACCGGTCGACATCGCTCAGGACACAGGCACTCAACACGAAAGACTCAGACATTTACTCGCCGAATCGCAAACCATTGAAATTACTCTCCATACTCGGATACAGTTTCTCGAAGACAAGTATGGCAGCGTTGACGTTACCAACTTGTATCAAACGATCGATTTGAGCACCATCGCCGGCATTCACGCAGCCCGGCAGCGAGTCGATGACTGCAGCGCAAAGTACCAGGGGTTTGCCTCAGCACAAGAACAGCATTGGGCTAAATTGGCGGTGATGGTCAAGTCCAACAATTTAAATGAGCCCCAAGCCAGCGGGCTGAGAGCCAGTTTCGCTGCGGATGAAGCCGAAGAGTTTGCCAACTACCGGGCTTGGTTCACCGCGGCACGAGCCGATATTGCTGCCGTCGCCCACCTTCTCGATATCGCGGAACGACACCTCGGACACCTCAAGTGGCAGCAAACGCGGCTTACCGCCACCGATGAACGCACCGCGACCGATCTGGCCGAGGCAAATAATGCGATTGCAGCCATGGACCGCCGCTTTGACGAGACTGGCCGCGCCGCACTGGGCAGCCCTCATCAAACGTTCAGATTCATCCGCGTCGCGCTGCTCGAGCTCGAACAAGGTATGCCAAGACGTGATTGAAGGAACCTCACACCGCAGCACATATTGCTCGTGCTCGAGCGGACTCTTCGGGACGAACGTGCGGATCGCTTCTAAAGGTGGGTGATCCCGCGACGCAGATTTCGGCCCCCGCGGTCATGGTGCAGTCCGGATGTACACGGGCAGCCGGAACAAAAAGAAGTAGTCGATAGGAATGCCCGCGTCATGCAGGTCCGCCATTGTGTTCCGCAGGACGTGCCACACATTGAGCTCCGGCGGACCCGGATTTATCGAACCATCAATTTCTTGGGAGGTAGTGGCTTTTTCGGCACTGCTTGCATTGGCCAACGGCATGGAGGCACAACCGGCAACGGTCGATGCCACAATGATCAATAACGTTCCACGGAAAATCCAAGCTGGCTTTCTATCTGGTGACATCGGCACTCCAATTTCGCGCCTTGGTGTGCTGCACGACAATTACGAGCATTCTACTGCCAAACATGCGATACCACGGCTATCTGGGAATCCAGCGCCGGCTGATTGGGAATGCAAAGCCGGCTATCTGGGAAAGTGGTGGGCCCGCTCACCATCGAATTAGCGCATAAGTTGCTTAGTTTTGCGGGCAATTTCGCAATTCGAGAATCGCGGTTACCCAGGAAGTTACCCAGGCGATGACTTCTGGAGTTTCCGGCGAAATTCAGCTCAAAGCTTCCTCTGTCGTGTTGCCTCACGTAATTTTGTTACCGGATGCCTCATGAGGCATGTTACTGATTGGCCCGGTGGGAGATCGAGTGAGGCGCAGTCGTCAGGCTGACCTCATTGATAAGTCGTTGAACGGCTTGCTGCCTCCAGACTCGCACACGTTTCTGGAGGGTATAAAGTTGTCTCTGACTGTACTTTCCTGGGTAACGAACCTGGAACTCGACCAGTAGTTCGAGGGCTGTCTGGTCCGGTTGCTCCTCAAGACATTCCACCATCTCTGCCCAGTGGTCCTTGAAGATATCGCGGTGGCAGATTTTCCATTTGTCATTGAACACTCTGTAGGTCTTGGTGCCGACAGCCACACCGCGTCCGGCCGGCACTTCGCTGAGAACGCGGATCGCGGATTTCTCGTGATAGCCGGATGCGGCTATAAACTCGTCAAGGATCCTGCGCTTCGCCTTACCGGAAGCGGCGCTGTACCTACTCCGGATAGAGTTGGCCAGTTCACTGCGCGCCGCATGCGTCATTCTTGCCTTCATGGTGCCTCCCAGGTTCCAAAGGCATCATGGTGGCACGGTCCGTCAGTAACATTTCAGGTGAGGCAACGACCCCGCGCGGTAACATTTTTAATGAGGCAATGCGACAGCCTCGATAACGAACGGTTCTGACCTATCCAATGTAAGCGCCTCGCTGGCGGAGTAGCGAGGTTCTCATTCGCCGAAACAACGGCGCGTGAGGGCGCATGGTGGCCGGTAAGCAAGGTTTCGCAAATTTCTTGTCGCCGGTTTGATCCTTGCGTTTAATTGATCTGCATCATCTCCATCGAGATCACCGCGTTACAACAGGGATGTGTGCCCTGAAATCCTCGGTCGCCCGCCTTCGGGGCTTAGCCCGCCTCGAAAAAGCGCGGGCGGCCTGCAGCCAGGCTCCCAAAACTTGCTGCCATTACATAATGCTTTCCGACGAGCCAGTAGCTGTGCACAATGCCCCCATGCGCGCCGGGGAAAATCTTACCGCCTATACGATTGGCTACGAAGGTATGACCATCGAAGCCTTTATAGCGTCGTTACGTGCCCAGCGGATTGCTCACCTAGTCGACATTCGCGAGGTAGCCCTCTCACGCAAGAAGGGCTTCTCGAAGACCGCCCTGTCCGAGCATCTCGAGCGAGTCGGCATCCGTTACTCCCACGTTCGCGCTCTCGGCTGCCCAAAGCCGATTCGTGATCAATACCGCGTCGATGGCAACTGGGGCCGATACTCCCGCGCGTTCGGCGCGTACCTTGAGTCCCAGACCGCGGTTCTTCGCGAGCTGATACGGACGATGCAGGCCGAGCGCTGCAGCCTTATGTGTTTCGAGGCTGACTACACACTCTGTCACCGAAGCCTGGTGGCGCACGAGCTCGGCGGCATCATCGTCCACCTCACAGCGCGTGGCCCAGTCAGAGAAGAGACTGTTGCAGTCGCTTAGGCGGGTAGATCAGGCTCACGATGAGCCATTGCTCCGGAAACCGATGCAGCGTTCCCATCAAGAACATCAGGTCATTATTTAGCAACTGCCGCCCCACCTTCTCGCGGAATGGAATTTGCCAGTCTTCGCGGTGGCTGCGCACAACGTTCCAGTACAAGGCGCCGGCCTCCCAATCAGAGATCTTGTGTCTCCACTCGGCGCCGCTTGGATCCAGGTACCGGTAGTAAAAATCGAAGGGCACCCTCTTTAGCATCTTGATGTCCTGCTCGGCCTCAGCGAACAAGCTGCCCTGGTTCTGGGCCTGCAACAACTTCGCGCGCTCGTCGTCCGTCCAGTCCGCGTTTCGGGCAGGCTCTATCTCGAGCGAGACGATCTCCGCAGGTTTTAGTAGACCGAGTGTGGCGCCGTGCCGCACGCGGGCCTGATCAAGGTCTGCAAAAGCCGTATGCAGATGCAGGCGATCGAGCCATACGCGACGAGCAGCCCAATCATTGGCCGTTGGCAGCACCTCACCAGAAACCTGTAGATTGTCGACTCGGATCTGGTGGCTTTCGGGCCGGCGATCCTTTCGCGCCTTCTCGATATCAGCCTCAATCCACTGCCATTTCTTAAACTGCGCCTCGTCGTGCATGAGCCGGAATGGAACGGGATACAGGCGGACGAGTTGCCCGGTCGCCTCCATCGCCGCGACACATGAGGTCTCAACGTACTGGGAACTTGGCGATGGGTAGGTCTTGCAGAGGATCAGCAGGCGGGCGCGGCGTGTTGACATTGGATAAAATTCCATCCGTCAGGCGTATTTGCCCGCGCGCTGCCCATGGGGCCCATACTCAGCTCTGCACACCCCCTGGTGACCGTGGTGATGGTGATGGTGATGGTGATGGTGATGGTGATGGTCATCATGATAGGCGACAAGCTAGCAGCCTGATAAAGCGGCTATATATTCATGCCCGCCTAAGCCAATGTTTTCAAAGGATAATTGCCGGTAAACCACCCAGATCTGGGTCCCACCTGATATAAGGGGGATAAAAGAAACTTCGGTGAGTACGTGCCATGCCTATCAACGATTTGAGCGCTCTACTGCGCCGCTTGCTTCAGGAGAAGGGCGAGAAACCCTGGCTCGAATTTAAGCATAACAATGGCGACCCTGACCTTATCGCTAAAACTATCTGCGCGTGTGCAAACGCCGCAATGCTTGCTGATAAGGATCGTGCATACCTCGTCTGGGGAATCGAAGATAGCACCTTGAGCAAGGTCGGCACGACTGTACGACTGGAGAAACTGACGAAGGGCGGAGAAGCGCTCGAAAATTGGCTATGCCGAATCATCGAACCCCGATTAATGATGGAGTTCCATGATTTTATCGACAGCGACGGTAAGCCTCACGCACTCATCTCCATCGAACCGACTTATGACCGGCCGGTTAAGTATGCTGGCAATGCATACATTCGCGTTGGACAACACGTTAAACCGCTCAGCGGTTTTCCCGATCATGAACGGGCGCTGTGGCTCGCCACCGGCCGACACAAATTTGAGGACGCAATTTCGACAACTCACCAAACCGACGAGGAAATATTAGAAAAACTCGACATCAGCGCTTACTACCAACTCACGGGAAATGAGCAGCCAAAGAAGCAGTCGGAAATTCTGAGGAGGTTTTCACAACTAGGTTACCTACGGGATGACATGGAGGGAGGCTACGACATCACCAACCTTGGTGCGCTTCTTTTCTCCAGAGACTTGACTATTTTCCCTTCGGTCGCAGGAAAGTCAGTCCGGGTCATAAAGTACACTGCGAAAGATAAGCGAAAATCCGAGGAAGAAACTGAGGGGAAAAGGGGCTATGCCGTAGGCTTCCGCGGAATGCTTAAATTCATAATGGACAGACTCCCAAAGCACGAGATCTACAAGGACGGGGTGCGCCGCACGGTTTCGAAGTACTCGGAAATTGCTATCAGAGAAATCATAGCTAATGCATTAATACATCAAGATTTCGCTGTGTCGGGAGCTGGGCCAGTTGTGGAAATTTACGAAGACCGGATCGAAGTAACGAATCCGGGCAATTCTCTCATCGAGGTTGATCGAATAATTGACGAGCGGCGCTCACGGAATCAAAAATTTGCTTCGGCCATGCGCGAAATGGGAATTTGCGAGGAACGTGGCGGCGGCATCGATAAGGCAATTATCGAAATCGAAGAAATGAACTTGCCGGCACCCGAATTCCATACGTCATCGGATGCAATGCGCGTGATTATCTTTGGACCTAAGCAATTTAGTGAGCTATCGAAAGCCGATCGAGTCTGGTCTTGTTTCTGTCACTGTGTCGTCCGATGGATTCGCCACGACTACATGAGTAATACATCCTTGCGACAGAGATTCCTACTGGAAGATGAGCAGTACCAAGCGGTGTCTTCCGTGATTTCCGACGCACGAAAAGCGAAACGCATTATTCCTGCGGACAACGATCAAGGAAAGCGGAATGCGCGATATGTTCCCTATTGGGTGAGGTGAATCCTCAATGCCTCGCGGAACCGCCAGCCCTGAGCTGAGTCTCGCGACCGTCCGATGTGCGTCGCTGGCTCATTCATTGTGGTGCTCCGCGCCCCTGCTTACCCATTTGATCAACCTGCTTGAGTTCTTTTATCGCATTGCCAATTTCTTCAGAATCGTTTTTGCGCAGGCCGTCCGCGAAAGTCTCATACCCGTGAACTCGTCTGTCGGACATGTCTTGAAGTAAATTGAGGGTGGTTAAATCCGGCGAATCTGGACTAAGGTCAATTGCTGAAAGTCGGTCACTCGCATCGCGCCAGAATGGCAAAACGTCGTTTTCCAAACTCTTGGCGAGTGCGACGAAATTCTTGTCGGTCTTCGCTGCAGCCAGGGCGGCATTGTACTTGCGATTCGTGGCGGGCTCACCAACTGCGACCCAATGGACTGTCCGCCAATAAAGTCCCTCCCCTGCCATTGAAGCCGACGCGCGCTGCGCAAAATAGAATCCACCGGCTAGCAAAACAGCACCCGCAGGTGCCATTTGAATCAGGCGTCGCAGGTCGCTGCGCGAGTAGGAACTCGCGCCCGTGATGGGGCGCGCCGCAGCCAGCCCAATAAGAAATCCGGCTGTTAGTCCCCCCAGATGCGCGGCGTTATCAATTCCCTTTGACGTGAATCCGGCGTACATGGTCCAGCCAAGAAATACGAGCGTTGTATTGCGCAGCGGACGCACAATGTTGCTGGGAAATGATTCGCCGCCGCGCAATTGAGCGGCAAGCAGCGCGCCGAGAATACCCAATATCGCACCGGACGCGCCGGCAGCATTGACTTCCGGGTGCCACGATAGGCTCGCCAGGCTTCCTGTTACGCCTGAGAACAGATAAATGCAAAGATAATTCAAGCTTCCGAATAGGCGCTCAACCAGTGCGCCAAATATGGCGAGAGCCCACATGTTGAAGAGCAAGTGGACCACTCCGAAATGAATAAACAACGATGTGAACAGTCGCCACCACTCGCCATCAGTCGTGTACGGCCCGAAATTGGACCCCCAGGCGATTTGCGCGACGGGGTTGGGGTTGAACCATCCCGCGCTGCCAATGCCCATCGCGATGAACACCAGTGCGTTGATGGCAACCAAAACGACGGTGACCGGCGTCTTTGGTGATTGGGCGATGAGATTTCGTCCAAAATCGGCATGTACCTTCAGCTGAGGGCGGAAACCCGCCGTTCGCTCTTTCGGCAGGGCTGTGGCCAATCGCTCGGCGGCGGAACGGTCAGGAAACCAGAGAGTTATCGTCCTGTCGGGGGTGTCCGCCGTGTGATATGCGAAGTGAACCACGTTCTCGTCTGATTCGACATCGACGATGCCCCGCCAGTTGAGCTGCACTTTGCGCTCAAACAAAGAACCGAAAAGCCCGGGCAGCCCGGCACGTCGACCAAAGAGCCGCAGATAGATCCCGTCGGCCACCAGTGTTCCCGTATCGGCGAAATCGAAATCATTGTGCGACGGCTCGAACCACCTAAAGAGTCCCGCGGTTCGGCCGAAGGAGACTTTGCATTCAATTGGGCGCGCCGATCCGATCAGCGACTGAAGCTTTTCTGCAGACGGCACCGCGGATCCGGGCCCTAAGCCTCCATCGCGAACAATGTAACCTCGCTCAATGAGCAGTTCTTTCAGGCGCGCATAATTGACCGGAGCCCATCGGGGATCGGTCCGACTGAACATATCTACCAACTCGGATTCGTCGTACTTCGCGTAGTCGATTTCGCCGTCCATGCGAGATGATATCGGTTTTCAGTCGCGCGACAGTGGCGTCGCAAAGTCAGCGCGATGTTCGTGATGGCCCGCGGAATCGAATTCAGGTCCGAGCAAAGCAATCGCGTGTGACCAAGTACCAGCCTTTTCGGTGATTTCCTGGCGTTCCAATTCAACTTTCCTGGGTAACTCAATCGAGGCGTCGTGAGTTACCCAGGAAGTTACCCAGGATTTGCGCGGCTGGCAGCGAACTTTGCCGATCGTTAGCGAACGTCATTTCAGACTAATTCGAGTCCCATACACCTGTTTTTCCGGTGTTTTGACCCGAATGCCGTTCCTCTTCGATCGTTACCGATCATCCCCGAACATCGCGAATTAGTGGGCCCGCTCACCATCGAATTAGCGCGTAAAACACCTGTTTTTATAGGCATTTTGCTAATTCGAGAATCGTAGTTACCCCGTTTGTTACCCCTTCAATCTGGCCGTGAGTCTCCGGGAAATAACGGTTAGAAGTCGGCAGCTGCTACGCTACCAAGCATGGCCATGTGGTGATGTGCCGAACATCAGCGATCGGTTAAAGTCCGGCGACGTGATTTGATGGTATCTATGAAACTTTGAAGATCTGAGCGGAGGTTGAAGGCTGCAATCGTTTGGCATACGCATTCGCCTGGTAGTGAGACCGAGCGGTTCCGCACAGCCGTGCAGGTTGAGGAAAGGAGGGATAAGGACTTGTACAACCTGCTTGTCACAGCGGTCGACGACCAGTGGAAGAAGCGTGCCTATGAATTGGATCGGGGCCGTTGCGTCAATGAGTACACGGACGATGACGTCATCAAGAAATACGGAGCTCTCGGAAAGGAGGCAATCGACATTCTGATGACTACGCCGTGCCTGTTTGCATACGAGACTCAAAAGCCCAGAACGCCCGACGCTCGCGTTGGATGGCTCACGAAGATCAAGCCCAGCGCGACCATGGTGCGTATCGAATACGAAATCGAAAAGAGGCTGCCCGCTGTTACGGCAAGGAGAATCGAGAAACTTAAGCCTGAACTCGACATTACGAACTGGGAACTGAACCGTACGCACTGGGCGGTAAAGGACGTGAACCTGATCCAGGTTCTCACGACGGCAGGCGTTCTCGATGAGGCTAAGATCCGCTCGCTCGGCCCAGACAGCAAGATGGTGCGGTACGGACTCTTGACGCCCGTCACGGAACTGCAGGTCCGGCCGCACGTGTTCCGCGTGCCAAATGCCAAGATCGAAGCCGACCTCGTCTCGGTCATGATGCCGTTCGATGCAGGATTCGCCAAAGTATACGAAGCCATCGGCAAGGCGTGTATGGGATGCGATCTGCGGCACCAGCGGGCAGACGATATTTGGGACGAAGCGGAGGTCATACAGGATGTGTTTTCATTGATCTACCGCTCGCGTGTAGTTGTATGCGATTTCAGCAAGAGAAATCCGAACGTCTTCTACGAAGCGGGGATTGCACACACTCTCGGAAAACCAGTTATTCCGATTGTGCAGAACCCGGAGGACATCCCCTTCGATCTTCGGCACATCCGCTTCATCAAGTACCACGACAATGGGGAAGGCCGGGAAAAGCTCAAGCGCGATATTGAGCAGAAGCTCCGCAGCATCATTGGCTGAAAGTTGGAGAGCGATGTGGAAGTCGTACACAGGGATGATGTTGGCCCGGAAATGCTGTCGAAGTGGACCGCCATCGGGGAAGAAACGACGTTGGCAATGCAGGAGCACTGCATGCGCTTTGTCACCCCGATCTCGGAAGCGGTCGAGTATGAATGGGGCCTGTTGGAAGGGACAGGCGGCTATATCGGCTTTGGCGGAAAGCGCCTTATGCTGACCAACGAACATGTCCTCGAGGATTGGAGGACAAAGCAGTTCTGTCACCAGTTCCACGGCTGCGACGACGTGTTTAAACTAGGCGACCCTCTCGCGCTAGAAAAGCACCCCGTCGATGCTGCGATCTGCGAGATACAGGACGAGGTTTGGAGAATGCGTACGCACGCGGCGGAGGTCGTCCCACCTGAACGAATTGCCGCGAAGCACCGGCCCGCTACGGGCGAACTCCTGTTCTTCACGGGCTATCCGGAAAAGCGTTCAAAGTCATTCCACAAGCTGCTCGTCAGCCGCGCGACGCGTCTCGTGACGCAAGAACTGCCCGGGCCACCGATCCCGGGCCTTCATTCAAACTACTTCTCGCTTATCTACAACCCGGAAAAAGCGCGATCCGTCGATCCTGCGAATGCCATTTCGCTGTCCGATCCTCATGGCCTAAGCGGATCGCTAGTGTGGAACACGCGGCGCGTGGAATGCGGGAGGCAAAATAGGCCCTGGAGCCCGGAGCTGGCCCAGGTAACGGGGATGCTTTGCCGGTGGGACTCATCGACGTCCACGCTAATTGCCGTTCGGATCGAGGTCATTCTCGATTTCTTGAAACGTCGGGCGACGTGAACTGGGCTTCTACGCCGCCCTCTGGTGAGTAGCAGGTGCAGGGATTGGTCAGCGTCGATCGGATGTTATAGCTACGATATTGACAGCGGTGCGCGTCGCCTCGGCGCAGAGTGCCGCATCTTTGTAGCGTGCCGTTCTTTTGTGCTGCAGTGCATTAGCCAGTGTCAACGAGGCTTTTGCGTGCCGACGCAATGCCTCGTTCTCCGCACCGGCGAATTCGGTCGAAAAATACGCTTCTAGCATCCGGTAGGCATCCGTGTCGCTGATCGACGGTCCGTCTTTTGGCTGGTGCCGTGCCGAATCAAACACGGCCTGCGCCAGGGAAATGATGCATTCGCGGCATAGCAACCCGACGGCCTGGTACTCTTCCTCGCTGCTTGCCCGCGGCAGAGTCGTGACAATGCGGTCCACTGTGCGATCGACTTTCTCCCAGCCGGTCGGTTCGCGGCTGGGTTCGGCGGGGTTCGCAGCCGATCCGTCCTCAAGGTCTTCAAGGACGCCTCTGTAAAGGTTTCTCACGTAATCTCGCCGCGACTGGTAGGACAGCAGGTCACCGCTGCTCCAGCGCCCGTACCATGCCCACAGGTCGGCGAACGGATTCGGATCGTCGCGACCTGCGGACTGCAACTTGCCCCGGATGTCATCTCGGCGCTGTTTGTATTCGGCGCTCTTCGCTTGGATCCTCGGTCCCCCAGTCGCGACGGCGATCATCAGGTCGATCTGAGCCTGGATGAGACGCTCGAGCTCTCTCTTTTCGAACTCGCTCCGGTCCACAAGGAACGAGCGAGCGGAAAGTTCATGCACTTGGAGCTCAACGGGAAGAACTGATCCGATCGCAGCTTTTATCGTCGCCCACACTGGGCTCGGAAGATCCCAGCCCGATTCCGTATCTTTGAACTTGTCGAGATCTGCGGCTCGACATCGCAGCGTGATGTTAAGCCCAATGACCGTCGTGCCGGTGTATCGTTGTCGCGTCGCGCCGATCTCAATCGTGCACCGCGAGAGCAAGTCTGCTTCTTCATGGGAGCCGGTCTCGCGCAAGTACGCGGCCGCACTGACTCGCAACGTCTCCGTGCTCGGTAACTTCATTTTCGCGCGGAAGGCTTCACGAATTCAGACGCCGTGGACTGAGTACAATGAGGAACAAAACGCAACCAGTCGGGTACGGATAGGGTACCTCCACCAGGTGCCCCCGCAAGTCCTATGAGAGATCGACCGGGACAACAATCTGGTTGGCAATGGGCGTATAGATATCCACGTCGGCAATCGTCGACACGTCAAGAGACACTACCAACGCGTATCGCACCCGGCGATTTGCCTGAGTTCTATCAGCCAACTCCTTCCACCAACCACCGACTGGAAATACCGCGATTTCGGATTTGTTGGCCAATTCGGACGCCAGCCCGTACCAGGTGTCGGAATGCAGTGATCCCTGAGATCGGAGTGTTCGACGGAGCAACCAACCTTCATTGTCCGGGTCTGGCATCGACTCCTCGCGATCATCGCCCATCTCGTCACGCTTGATGTCATTGATGCGCTGATGGAACCGCTCTTCGGTTTCCCCTGCGCCGCGGACGGCGAATCGGAAACCATGGCTCTGGTATCTGAACTTGCTATGCCAGCCACGCCGGCTCGGATTCGGCTGAATAAAATACGAAAGCGTGACCTTCAGCGAGACTTCCGCTTCGCCCAGCTGTCCGAGTTCAGTTTTGGGCCAGGGTAGATTGTGGACATTCATCCGGCCAAGGCGGTACGTGCTGCCCTCCAGCACATATGGAACAATCGTCTCCTGCTGAATCATCGTCGGCCTATTCAGTGCGGAATTCAGAGAAGACTCTATGGAGACCCGTCCATGGCCGTATCGCCTAATCAGAGTTCGCCGGTTCGCATGCGTCGGTACGATGCCCTGATCCGATCGCATCGCCTTCGTGTAGCTGGCACCCTGCACGACCAGGGCGCGAATGGTCTCGGGCCAATACGTTGGATATCTAGCTTGTAGGTGCGCGCAGATACGGGCCACTTCAGCGGCGGCCGCACTCGTATCTCCTGATTCCGCAAGCAGAGCCCTCGCGGGCTCATGAGAGATGGTAACCAGTCTCAGTTCTTCCGGGCCGACTATTATTTGCGGAATCGCAGCTCCATCAACGGAACCGTTCCCGCCTTCCGCAACTACGTCAGGTTTGACTGGCCATCGGTCTGACCACAGCAGCGACGTGCGAGAAACTGGGGACAGTGATCCAGAAGACGCTATGGGTCGGAGGCCAGGCCATCTGTCGTGATCGAAGTCAACTAAGTCAGTGTACGCACCCACGGTCAAGGCGTTCCAGGCCTGTCCGGGGTCCTCGATCGATTCAAGATCGTTCTGCTGCGGATCGGAGGTCCACTGTGGCCATGGTATGTTCCCTGCGGCAAGCACAAACAGTCTCGGCTGAATGTCCAGGGCATCGCCATCCGATACCGGCGCGTCGAGCGAGTTTGTACTTGGGCCTCGACGGCCGAACGCCAACCTGTCGATGCTGGCGGACCACTCGGAAGGCCATCCCGCGGTGGCCCCGACTACGGTAGTCATCATTGAAAATATCCGAGCGGTGTTGGCCCTTGCCTGTTCCACAATGCGCACGGCCTCATCACACGTCCACCCGTAGAGGTGAGGCAAGTTGGCTCCAGTATCGGGAAGTATCTTTACCGACTCCAAGCGGTGCGGGACTACATGAGGATCTTGAGAAATCAGGTGTTCTCAAATCACCGTGAAGGGCCAGACCTGCCATCCCGGAGCCGTGTCCCGTATGGTCAGTTGTATCCCAAGCGTTGAGCACGGAATGTAGGTCCGCCGCATCGAGCAGGGGACCTAGAAGCGGATGGCCGCGATTGACGCCGGTATCAAGCAGCGCAATGCGCGGTGGATTTTGGTCTGCGGGTGTGACGATCGTGCGAGCCGTCATGTCGCGCACCCACTCGGCTTGTTCGAAAGGCCGAAGATCGCTAAGAAGAAACTCTGCGGGAAAAGATGCTCTGCGGATCTCTGCAACGAAATCGAGCAGATCGATGGCCTGCTCGAGAACGGCACGAGTAGTGCTAGCGGCAACCACGGCTCTCCCCGGAAACGTCAGGTATCCGGGTTCCACTGCGATTTGCAGCCGCTCTGCCGCTTCAAGGAACGCCGAATATGCCTCGCCCGGCGTTGCTGTCCCAAGACGGAGCCAGATCTGGAATACAGCAGACTGATTCTCATCAGGAGGCGGATCTCTATCCGTCCAGAACTCTGCGAATGCAGCGCGTCGAATCGAAGAAATCGCGTTGATCAGCCTAGCGTTCCTTGGTTTCGGCTCCTGACCCTCCTTCCTTGGCGGGTTTTCTTCTGTCAGATATTCGCGAACCCTGCGCTCGAAGGCACCCAGTTTTCCAGGCGGCACATACACACTGACAATCTCGGCATTGGGAGTCTCTACGACGCTTAGAACCTCTATGCCGTCCTTCTTCCATTCCAACTGCTTGCCGGGATCAAGAGTTCCGCGCGGCGAAATTTCCAGGGCTATCGCGACGCCTTGATGTACCGGGGCTCCTGCGGCGGCTCGGACCTGAGTTAGCCTCGCAATCTGCGTTGCTACCGCCTGCAGCTGTATCAGCAGCCGGTTGCCGTGGTTGTTGCGGTCCCGCTCCGGCGGCGGCTTTGCTCGAACTGACAGCGGCGACCGGAAGTCTTGTCCTTCCACAGACCCGGTGACAAACAGATGATTGAGATTGGGCATTTCCCTATCGCCCCATTTCTAAAAATTCTGCCGAGGACTGTACTGGAGCTGCGGCTCTGTTGCCATAAAACCGAAGGAACGTTCAGAGAAGGTGCTTCTGGCCCGAGGCGCGCTCATGCAGATGCTGTGAAACCTGTTTCAGTTCCAAAACGTCCTTATGCTCCAGCACCGCATCCTTCATTGCATCGCCACACGCTTTGACGATATCTGAATGCGAAAGGCCTGCGCACTGCTTGGCAAGGAGCGCGTAATCGAGGCCTTCGGGAGCGAGCAACGCGAGACTGTTTCGCAGGAGCAATTCAGCTTGCGCCACATCCGGCAACTCATACTGGATGACATCGTCAAAGCGTCGGAAGAGTGCCGCATCGAGCGAGGCGCCGTGGTTTGTCGCCGCGATGATGAGGCTCTCCGATCTGTCCTGCTCAATCAGTTGGAGAAACATGTTGAGCGTACGGCGCATTTCGGCGACGTCGTGTTGACTACCCCGCTGAAGGCCCAGCGTGTCGAATTCATCAAAGAGATACGCGCCGCGAGTGGTCTTGAGGGCGTCGAATACTAGCCGAAGCTTGGATGCACTTTCGCCCATGAATTTGGTGATGAGCGAATCGAATCGAACGACAAACAGTGGTAGGCGAAGCTCCGTGGCCAGCATGTTGGCCGTCAGTGTCTTCCCCGTGCCCGGTGGTCCGACGAGAAGCAACTTTCGCCTGGGTTCCAGGCCGTGACCGTTCTGTCTTTCGTGATTCCGCTGCTCCTTGATCACGCGCGCGATCTTCTGTTCCACCGCCGATGACAGAACCATCTGGGACAGGTGCTGTTGTGGATAGTGGACGGTAAGCAGTTCTGCGAGTTCACCCTTGGGTTGCGCCAGTGGGATCGCGCGCGCAAGCGCTCGCGGTGAGTCCAGGTTACGTGCTTTTTCGATCAGATCGCGCATCTCGGCGGCGACCTTCACGTGCCCTCTCTGGGCTTCATGCGCAGCCACCTGCATAGCAATTGCCAGGAAGTGTTCGTCCTGCTTGCTGGCGAAAGCCCGTAGGAGCTCTGTGACTTGTGCGGCGCTGGCCATGGCGTGTTTCCATCGAAATGGTGCAGTCCCAGGGCGGTCACTGCAAGTGCAATAATAGCACTTTATGTGCAACAATAGCAACGTAATGACAATGCGAATCCCCACGTCCCAAGGCGAACTGATCAAGCTCGTGCGAGGCGATAAGGCGCAGTCAGCTTTCGCTAAAGAGTTAGGCGTTGACCGCACGTGCCTGTCGAGATACGAGAACGAAAGGCTAGGAGCACCCACCAAGGTTCTTAACCACTGCCTCCGTGCTATAGCAGCACAGGTCGGCCCTGCCGCCGAGCAAGAGCAGCCAGTTCAACAGGCGCTGGAGCACGTTCGCCAAGCGGTCGACTTCTTGGAACGCGCAACGCAGTCTCAGCGGAGCGATAGCTGATGGCCATAACTCGCCAGTCTCAGATGGCCCCGACGACGCAACGACTATCTGGGGATCCAAGTCCGGCTGATTGGGAATCATTGACTGGTAAGTGCCAGATGAATGCAGGGCGCCGCGTGAGGTATGCGCGAACCGCGCCAGCGACGCCAAAGGAATTGCAACGGATAGAACTCGCGAAGAAGCGGATTCGCAGCATCCTGACACGACACACCATGCCAGCCATCGCACACTCGAGCAAAAAATCGCGGACGCTGGGCCCTCGAACCAACGCATTAACCCGCACGTCCTATCGAATGCCTTCTACGATTTGGGGAAAACCGGCGAAGTGTTAGAGCGCCAAGAGGCGAACGGCTGTTGGCTCTATCTCTCGACGGCGCCGTCGGCTCTCGTGCAAAGCAGGTTTGCCGATCAACTCGCCTTATGGAACTTGACCCAGGATGGGCGGTTGACGCTTCGAATCGGGCAGACGCTAGAAATTGCCGTCTATCGAGCAATGCTGCCGCAAAGATGTTACAAATTCTTGGGCGCTTATCTCGATCTGCATGAACATGACGATAAAACGCTTTACCGTAAAGAAGAACCTCCCGCTGCGCTCGACGGTAACTCTCTAGGCGATCGTAGATTTGATTTCGTCCTCGCCACTTCCATAGCCGGCTGGGTCGGCGTCGAGGTCAAAAACAAGCGCGAGTGGATGTATCCAGGTAACAAGGATATCCGGGATTTGTTAGCTAAAGCCCTGACTGTCGACGCGGTGCCGGTGCTAATAGCGCGACGCATTCCGTTCGTAACTTTCCGTTTGTTATCGCCTTGCGGACTCATTATCCATCAGACGTACAACCAGCTATACCCGTGGTCTGAAATGGACCTGGCCGCAAAGCTACGAGAGAAAACACTTTTGGGATATCACGATATCCGCGTTGGTAATGATCCTGACGAGCGCCTGAAAAAATTCCTGGTTACGAATTTGCCAAAAATTCTACCTGCGGCCAGATCTCGCTTCGAAGAGCACCGCGATCTATTGGAAGCATATGCTCGAGGAAATATGCCATACAAGGAGTTTGCTGCTCGCATTCGTAGGCGTCAGAAAGGTGTCGATGAGGACCATGATCTGGAGGAAGAGGGAGACGACTTCGATTACGAATGAAGCACCTCGTAGTCGGATAGTCGCTCTCCCGATTCCCAAGGCCGCCAGATGCCCTCAGAGCTCGGTTTCCGGCAGGTCCTCGCGATCTTCATGCACATCAACTATGCGCATCGCTACCGTCCTGTTCGGTCGACAGATTCCGCTGCTCGTGGCGATCCCGCGCGCGGTGTGCATCTAGGTTGTTCGACTCGAGCGCTTGTGACACCTCCCAATCGCGCATCGCCGCAACAAAAGCGTACTTTCCGAGTGTCCTCTTCAACGCCGACGGATCGATTCCATGAGCGAGTAGGTCGCGAGCGAATTCGTGGCGTGCCCTGGCTCGATCGAGGGGGACATCAGGGTAAGTTCCTAGAGCAAGCGTTTTGCCCTTCTGTGCAAATCGATATGCGAATCGCCACCAGCGCCCACCTCTCGGTGTCACCAAGAGGTACAAGCCCATGCCATCAGTCACCTTGCGTAAGTAACGTACCGGCCTGATGGCACGCAACTCGCTTTCGGTCAACATGCGAGCAATTGAGTTCTGGTGCAGTGGCGGTCTGCATTCGCGGCAGCTGCGGCGCGCCTATCAACTACAGCGCCGCCGTCGCAATCCAACGCATGCGACCAAAGTTGCTTCAGGGAGCAAAATCGGCGTGGAGCGTCGCGGCCGAACGCGAATTGGCGCTTGCGAATGCGATGCGCCAATTCAATGCCCGCAAGCGTGACTGCCGCCGTCGCAAAAGACTTAAGGGCAAGCATCGGTGCGCAGCGGCGCTTGATTGCTCGATGATCTTGCTCAACGATGTTGTTGAGATAGCGCCGGCTTCGCACCACGACTGACCGCCACTCGGGGTCTTCTTGTCGCAGCAAGCGCAACGCCCTGTGAGTTGCCGCATTGCCATCGAGATTTACCTTGCGCGGACGCCGTGGCTGATGGGTCTCAAGCGCTTTGCTGAAGAATGCCCGAGCAGCCGATTCGCTGCGATCTGTACACAGCAGTGAATCAACAGTTTTTCCGTGTTTATCCACGGCACGGTAGAGGTAGTGAGCGCCGCCCCGGACGGAAACCGCGGTCTCATCCATTCTCCAAGAGGAATGCACCCGCCGAGCAAAGCGACCCCAACGCTTCTCGAACTCGGGCACGTAACGCTGAACCCATCGCAAAATAGTCGAATGAGACACGACGATGTCGCGTTCGGCCAGCATCTCGACCAGGTCACGGTAGCTCAGCCGGTAGGTCAGATACCAACGTACGCACAACTCAATGATTTCGGGCTGGAATCTGCGGCGGCGATAGATCGGATCTCGCGCGATTGCGATAGTCATTGTGGCTCCTCGCAAAAGCTGGAATCTTAGGCCGCGCTCTCAATGCACCAGAACCGGAAGTTACCCAGGTTTTTTCCGGCTGGTAGCGAACGTGACCGTACCTCGGAATCGATGAAAACGCAATGATTTACGGTGTTTTGGCGAGTTTCCGATCTTCCCGGATCGTCTCCGGAAGATGAATTGGTGGGCCCGCTCGGACTCGAACCGAGGACCAAGGGATTCACTTTAGCCCCGCCGTTTCCGGAGGGAGTGGACTATCTCTTCACCCCAGAGGGGTGCGGGACGCTCTAGCCTGTCATTAAGCGCACTCCAGCGCTCAGGTAGTCTCTGCACCTTCCGGCAGTGTACCGCCGGCTTGGCTCAGGGTTGCCAGCGGCTCGCGCCGTTGAGGTTTCCCTGAATTCATCCCGTCCACTTCGCACCTTGCGATGCGAAGGCACCATTAATTGATGAGTCCCCTGCTCTAACCAACTGAGCTACAGGCCCGACGCTGCGCATCTTAACATGCGCCGGGCTGCGCCCGCGCCCGCGCACGCGGGCTTGAGTTATCTTAAGGAGCCTGTGAACCTGCCGCCGCTACCCGATTTGCCGATCAACGAAGCCCTGCCGGCGCTGGGGCAGGCGCTGGCCGGCCGCCGCGGCGTGCTGTTGGAAGCGCCTCCGGGCGCCGGCAAGAGCACCATCGTGCCGCTGTCCTTGCTCGGCAGTCCCTGGCTCGACCGGCGCAAGGTATTGATGCTGGAGCCGCGCCGTATTGCGGCGCGGGCCGTCGCCGGCCGCATGGCGCATCTGCTGGGCGAGACTGTCGGCCGCACCGTGGGATTTCGCACGCGGCTCGACACGCGCGTCAGCCGCGACACGCGCATCGAGGTGGTCACCGAAGGCATTCTCACGCGCATGCTGCAGGAGGACTCGAGTCTCGCAGGAGTAGGCTGCGTGATCTTCGACGAGTTCCATGAGCGCAGCCTGAACGCCGACTTAGGATTGGCGCTGTGCATCGAAAGTCAGCAGAACCTGCGCGAGGATCTGCGGCTGCTGGTGATGTCGGCCACCTTGGATATGCAGCCCATCGCCAAGCTGCTGGGGGACGCGCCCATCGTCGCCGCGCGCGGCCGCAGCTTCGAGGTCACCACTGACTACGTGGCGCGCCGCCCGGAAATCTTTCTCGAAGCACAAATGGCGCAGGTGGTGCGCAACGCCCTGCGCGGGCATGAGGGCGACATCCTGTGCTTCTTGCCCGGCGCGGCGGAGATACGCCGCCTGCAGCGGGGCCTCGAGGATTCCGGTCTCGATCGCGGTGTTCGGATACTGCCTCTGTACGGCGACTTGGAGGGCGCGGCGCAGGATGCGGCGCTCGCCCCGGCGCCCGCGGGGCAGCGCAAAATCGTGCTCGCCACCAGCATCGCGGAGACCAGCCTCACCATCGAGGGGATTCGAGTGGTCGTCGATTCCGGGCTGCGCCGCTACGCGGAGTTCGATCCCGCGACGGGTATGAGCCGACTGGTCACCACCAAGGTGTCGCAGGCGGCGGCGGATCAGCGCCGCGGCCGGGCCGGCCGCTTGAGCGCCGGCACTTGTTACCGCCTGTGGTCGGAAGGAACGCAGGCGAGCCTCGCGCCGCAAACTGCGCCGGAGATCCTGCACGCGGATCTCGCGCCCCTTGCCCTCGAACTCAGTTGCTGGGGCGCGGTCGATGCCGCGGCCTTGTCCTGGCTCGATCCGCCGCCCGCGGCGCCGCTGGCGCAGGCGCGCGATTTGCTGCAGCAGCTCGAGGCCATCGATGCGTCCGGCCGCATCACGCCGCACGGCAGAAGCCTGGCGCAGCACGGCACCCATCCGCGCCTCGCACACATGCTGGTCAGGGCCGGCGAACACGGCGCTGCGCGGCTGGCCTGCGATCTGGCCGCCATCCTGGGTGAGCGCGACATCTTGCGTGCGGGGGTCGGCGCACGCGATGCGGATCTGCGCCTGCGGGTGGCGGTGCTGCGCGGCGACGTGCGCGATCTGCCGCCGGGAATCAGCGTGGATGAGCGCGCCAAAACTCAAGCCGCGCGCAGCTCCGCCCGATGGCAACGCGATTTTGCGCGGGCACGCGCCGACGCGGCGGCCGCTTCGATCCCGGTGGATCCGCATGAATCGACCGGGTTGCTGTTGGCCTGGGCCTATCCGGACCGCATCGGCCGCTCTCGCGGCGGCGATGGCCGCTATCTGCTGGCGAACGGCCGCGGCGCCCGCTTCGGGGAGCCACAGGCCCTGTCCAAGTCAGAATTCATCGTCGCGGCAGAATTGGACGGCGCGGAACGCGAGGCGCGCATCTTTCTCGCGGCGCCGCTGCAGCTTAAGGACCTCGAAAAGCATTTCTCACCGCAGATTCAGGATCGGGAACAGATACTCTGGGACGATCGCGACCAGGCCATCCGCGCGCGGCGCGAGCGCCGCCTCGGCGCCCTGGTGTTGGCATCGGCGGAGCTGCGCGATCCCGACCCGCAGGCCGTGCAGGAGGCCTTGCTCACGGGCCTGCGGCAATTGGGCATCGCCGGTTTGCCGTGGACCCCGGCATTGCGGCAGTGGCAGGCGCGAGTCCTGCTGATGCGGCAGTACGCGGTACCCTCGCCGGAAGCGTGGCCCGACGTGAGCGATGCGGCGCTGGCCGCATCGGTCGAAGAATGGGCGCCGCCTTGGATCTCGGGCTTCACCCGCCGCGAGCATTTTGCGCGCCTGGACTTGAGCCGCGCGCTGCATGCTCGATTGAGCTATGCACAGGGGGTGATCCTGGAGCGCGAGGCGCCGACGCACTTTACCGTGCCCAGCGGCTCGCAAATTGCCATCGACTATCTGGACGGCGAAATCCCGACCCTCTCGGTGCGGCTGCAGGAAATGTTCGGCTTGCATCAGACGCCGAGCGTGGCCGCCGGCCGCTTGCCCCTGTTGCTGAAGCTGCTGTCGCCGGCGCGGCGCCCGGTGCAAATCACCCGCGACTTGGTGAGCTTTTGGAATCGCGGCTACCACGACGTCAAGAAGGATCTGAAGGGCCGTTATCCCAAACACTACTGGCCCGAGGATCCCTACACCGCGGAACCCACCCGCCGGGCGCGGCCGCGCCCACCGCCTCGATAGCTGGGTTTAGAATAGCGCGTGTGGCTCCTTAGGTGCGACCAATTGAAGGCTCGATGAAAAACTACGGCGCTCATTTTCGCCAGCTCGTGGAGCTGCAGTTGCCCGATGAGTCGCGCATCCTCATGCCGCGGGGCGGCCAGGACATGATGATCCTCGCCTCCTGGCGCTTGAGCACGGACCTGTTCCGGGCGAGCAAACGCTCACGGATGATCCGCATCGTGATTTCCGAGGAGGCGATACAGGACTATGCCCGCGGCAGCGACGGCACCCGTCTCGCCAGCGACCAGCGGTTCGTCGCTTGGTTGAAACGCCAGTTGAGCGCCTTCGACCCCAACCATGACTCGCCGCTCGGCGTGGAGCCGCCGCCGGTGACCTGGCCGGTCAGCACCACGGCATTGAATGGCAATGCACACGCGTGATCTGTTCGAAGTACCGGCGGATACTCGGCGCGAACGGCTCGCACCGGGTGCATGGCTGCTGCATGGGTTCGCGTATGAGCAGGCCCGAGCGTTGTTGGCTGCCGTCAAGGACATCGAACTCACCGCCCCCTTTCGTCACCTGGTGACTCCGGGCGGCTTTCGCATGTCGGTGGCCATGACCAATTGCGGTCGTCTGGGCTGGATGAGCGATGCCCATGGCTACCGCTACACGGCCGACGATCCGCAAACCGGCCTGCCTTGGCCGCCGATGCCGCCGGTATTTCTGCAGTTGGCGCAAGCGGCCGCCGACGCCGGCGGGTTCTCTGGATTCAAGCCCGATGCCTGCCTGCTCAATCGCTACGAGCCCGGCGCCCGACTCACTTTGCATCAGGACAAGGACGAACGTGATTTCGGCGCGCCCATCGTGTCGGTGTCGCTGGGACTGCCCGCAGTATTCCTGTTCGGCGGTCCTGCGCGCAAGGATCGGCAGCGGCGGCTGCCCGTGCAGCACGGCGACGTGGTGGTCTGGGGCGGTCCCGCGCGCCTGTATCATCACGGCGTGCTGGCGCTCAAGGATGGGCAGCACGACGTCTTGGGCCGGCAGCGTTTGAATCTGACCTTCCGGCGCGCCGGCTGATTTCCAAGGGACTGCCGCCGCCGCGTCAGGTTTTGGTCGCGGCGCTCTCCAAGGCGTCGATGCCCGGGGTGCGCCAGCCGCTGCGCACTCCCCAGAAGTAGAAGAACAACGAGGCCACCGCGACGCAGAGCTGATCCCAGCCGTAACCAATGTAGTCGTGTCCTTCGAATTCCTTGCTGCCCGCCCAGGACAGCGCGGTGATCGTGAGCAAGTACACCAGCAGCCACCAGGATGCGCGCAGCTGCCGCTCGAAGGTGGGCCATCCGGCCTTGTGCTGGTAGTAGAGGTACACGGGCATGGGCAAAATCAGCAGCAGCATGATCTCGCCGGTGTGCGGCCAGCGCGCCCAGAACAGCATGAGCGTGGCGAGCACGAAGGCCAGCGGCGCGAGCACCGGCAGACCCGGCACCCGCAGCGGCCGGTGTAGATTCGGCGCCGTGCGCCGCAGCACCATGACGCTGATGGGCACGACCAGGTAGGTGATGATGGTGGCCACTGAGATCACCGCCGCGAGCCTGCTCCAACCGGGAAAGCGAAACAGGAAGATAAAGGACACGAGCAGGTTGAACCACATGGCCGGCCGCGGTATTCCGTAGCGCGGATGCACGTGGCCCAGGATCTTGGGCACGGTGCCGTTGCGCTCCATGGCGTAGATCATGCGGGCCGTGGTCGCGGTGTAGGTGGTGCCGGTGCCGCTGGGGCTGACGAAGGCATCGGCGTACAACAGGATCGCCAGCCAGTTGAGATTGAGAGCCAGCGCCAGCTGCGCGAACGGCGAACTGTATTCCAGTCCGGCCCAACCCTCGCTCAAGTGTTCCGGCGACACTGCGCCGAGAAATGCGACCTGCAGCAACAAGTACACCACGGTGCTGAGAGCGATTGATCCAAAAATTGCAAAAGGCACGCTGCGTCCCGGATTGCGCGCCTCGCCGGCGAGATTCACCGGATTTTGAAAGCCGTTGAAGCTGAACACGATGCCGCTGGTGGCGACCGCGGTGAGGATGGCGGCCACATTGCCCACATGCCGGCCGCCATGAATGCCCACGTGAAAATTTTCCCAGTGAAAACCGGTGCACATCAGCGCTACCGCGGTGGCCGCCGGCACGATGAGCTTGAAGAAGGTGATGGCGCTGTTGGTATTGGCGAAAACTTTCACGCTCCAGAAATTGATCAGAAAGTAGAGCACCACCAGCACCCCGGAGATGGCCAGACCGGCCTTAGTCAACTCACCCTGGCCATTGGCCGCGTGCACGTATAGGTTCTGTGCCCAGGCCCAGGGCCAGGAACTCATGTATTGCACGGAGGCTTCCGCCTCCACCGGGATCACCGAGACGATGGCGATCCACGCGGCCCAGCCGGCGACGAATCCCACCAGCGATCCATGCGAATAATGCCCATAGCGTACCGCGCCGCCGGACTCCGGAAACATCGCCCCGAGTTCGGCATAGGTAAAAGCGACAAATAGGATGATCACCGCGCCGATGATCCAGGAATAAATGGCTCCCGGCCCCGCGAGCTGGGCGGCCCGTAAGGCGCCGAACAGCCAACCCGACCCGATGATGGAACCCAAGCCGGTGAACATCAGAGCGATGGCTCCGACTTCGCGGCGAATCGCATTTTCATTGGACATGCTTCATTCTCCCTGAAATCGACTGTAACGGCTCGACGGGGTCTGCGCCATGCCAATATTCATCATGCTCTCGGGTCCCACGGCTAATTCGTGAAGAACTGGCTGCATCACCGACTATTCAAGCCTCTCCTCGCCCTGTTGAGCCAAGGTATCGCGCCGGACCGGCTGGCGCTGTGCGTCGCGATCGGCGTGGTGGTCGGCAATATTCCCATCCTCGGCGTATCGACCATTGTCTGCGGTGCGGTCGCGCTGGCCTTGCGTCTCAATCTGCCGGCGATTCAATTCGTGCAGGCCGCGATGGCGCCGACACAAATACTTCTCATCATCCCTTTTGTGCGCCTGGGCGAATGGCTATTGCACGCGCCTCGACAACCACTGTCGATCAAGGAGGCACTCACGTTAATGGCGCAAGGCGCCGGTCACGCGATCGCAGTGCTGCGCGACGCGCTTCTGCACGCGGGATTTGCCTGGCTGTTGCTGGCTCCCGCGGCGATTTTCCTGCTCTATAAAATATTGACGCCGGTATTCGCGCGCGCGGCAACGCAAATCAAGTAGCGCCGCCGGCGCGGCTCAGGCTTCGGCTGCCGCTTCGACTTCACCTTCGTCTTCGCAGCCGTGTTCGCAGCGGTCGCGTTCGATCTGCAGCGTCGAATGGTCGATATGAAAGCGGCGCTTGAGATCGGGCGTGAGGGAATGCAGCAGCGTGTCTTCGGCGCCGCGATCCGGCACCACGAGGTGAGCGGTGAGCGCGACATTGGTGGTGCTGAGCGCCCAGATGTGCAGGTCGTGAACGTCGGTCACTCCCCGTTGGTCGGCAAGGTAGGACATCACCGCCGCCGAATTGACGCTGGACGGGACCCCGTCGAGCGACAGGTGCAGCGAATCGCGCAGCAGTCCCCAGGTACTCACCAGGATCGCGGCGACGATCAGCAAACTAACGATGGGGTCCAAGCGGTTCCAGCCCGTGACCACGATGAGCGCTCCCGACACCAGCACGCCGCCGGAGATGGCGGCATCCCCCAGCATATGGATGAAGGCGCTGCGTCGGTTCAGATCGCCGTGACTGCCGGCATGCAGCAGCCATGCGGCCAAGCCGTTGATGACGATGCCGCTGGCTGCGACTCCCATCACCATCGAGCCCGCGACGGGCGGCGGCGCCGCCAATCGTCCCACCGCCTCCCAGGCGATGGCGCCGCAGGCCAGCAGCAGCAATACGGCGTTCGCCAGCGCCGCCAGCACGGTGGAACGTCCCAAGCCGTAGGTGAAGCGCCCCCCCGGGCGGCGGCGCCCCAAGAACATGGCGGTCCACGCGCACACCAGCCCCAGCACGTCGCTCAAGTTATGACCCGCGTCGGCGATCAATGCCACCGAGTTGGACAAGAACCCAAAGCCGCCCTCGATGACCACGAAGATGAGGTTCAACGCCACCGCAATCGCCATACGGGCATTGATGGCCTGAGTGGTCAGGCCGTGACTGTGCCCGTGGCCATGGGCGTGGCCGTGCCCGGGCTCCGCCTCATGCTCGTGCTCATGGTCGTGACCGGGCTCGTGGTCATGCCCACGGTGGGGGTGGTTTTCCATGCCTCAATCATACGTCACTTGCCCGATTGCGGGCATGCAGCAAGTGAGCGACGGCTCACAGCCCGAGGTCGGTTAAGTTCGGGTGGTCGTCCGGACGGCGCCCCAGCGGCCAGTGATACTTGCGGTCGGAGGCGGCAATCGGCAGATCGTTGATGCTGGCGATGCGCACCCGCATCAGCCCGTGCTCGTCGAACTCCCAGTTTTCATTGCCATAGCTGCGGTACCACTGGCTGCTGTCGTCGTGCCACTCGTAGGCAAAGCGCACCGCGATGCGGTTGTCGCGAAAGGCCCAGACCTCTTTGATCAACCGGTAGTCGAGCTCGCGCGACCACTTACGCGTCAGAAATGCCTGGATGGCGTCGCGGCCCTGCAGGAACTCCGCGCGATTGCGCCAACGGCTGTCGGTGGTGTAGGCCAGCGCGACGCGGGCTGGATCGCGTGAATTCCAGGCGTCCTCGGCCATACGCGCCTTTTGGGCGGCGGTTTCCGCGGTGAACGGGGGCAGCGGCGGCTTATCCATACATCCTCGAGCATAGGTGGCCCGCCCAATTGACGGGTGAGCCAGCCTAACTAGGCTTCCCCAACTTAAGCAAGCAGGGGCCGAGGCCCACCCCAAGCCGCGGGCGCACGCGCCGCTAGCGAACCGGCGGGATGATCAATTGCGGCGCCTTGCAACCGCCGCGCAAGACGTCGGCGGAACAGGCACGCGGCGCCAGATCGCGATCCAGGCAGAGGTGCACCTCGCGCAGCCGCGGCGCGCCCTGCCCGCTGCAGGTGACCACGATGGACTGCGGCGGAAAGCGCGGATTGGCGTGCTGGAACGCCGTACTGATCGCGGCGGGAGGCTGGTCGAGCGCCCGCGTCGGGTCCGCCAGCTCGCCGGGGATGGCGACGCTCGAATAGGCGCGGCGCACCAGCGCAAAAAACTCGGCCGGTGCCAAGCCGCTGCAGGTGCCGTGCGCCGACCACTCGTGGTAAACCAGCCCGCGGGCCGGCATCAAATCCGCAATGCCCTGCACCACCTCGTCCGGCACGGAGCGGTGCACGGCGCAGTACTCGGGCCAACCTTGTTCATTCTGCGGCCAAAGTCCATGAACGATGAAGCCGAAGCGGCGCGGACCATGGCACTCATCGGCGCCCGGCGACGACAGGCAGTACGCCGGAGACCAGGACAAAGACAGCAAGTAGTAGGCGAAGTCGCCGGGGGCGGCGTCGCTGTCGTGGCTGCGATGGCGCGCCGCCGCCCCGCCGCTCGCCGCCAGATAGGCGAGCGCCAGCAAGGCGCTCGCGGCTGCGCCCCACACGCCGAACGCGCGCCGCTGCTGCGCCGTGAGCATGGCGGGCGTCATCCTCCGGCGCGTATCGACGTCATGTCGAAACCGCCCGAGCCGCTCAGCCAAGTGTCCTTGTCGCGAATGATGGCCTGCGCCGGCAGCACCTGGGTTTTGACCCCCATGCCGGAGAGTTTGCGTACGGCGGTGCCTACTGCAAAGATTTCGACCAGGCTCGACCCGAGCTCGATGATGTACGTCTTGATGCCCACGACTTCCTCGGCGCCGAGCGCCTTGGCCTCGCTCTTCAGGCGTTCGAACACATGCTCGCGCGCGTCATAGATGAGCGTGGTGAGATCGCCGATTTCTCCTTTCACAAAGCTGCGGAACGCGGCCTTGATTCCGCCGATGGCGCCGAGCGAATAAACGGAGGTGGAGATGAGCAGCTTGATGGGCATGTAACCCAATTGGGCCATGCCCCACAATTCCTCGCCGGTCATGTCGCTGGTCACCGGCGCGGAGCGGAACTCCGCCGGCAACAGCGGATGGAATGCGGCGGTCCCGGCCATGTACATTTCATGGAACCCGGCGAAATGCAGCACGTTGGTCCGCACGCCGACCACCGCGTTGGCCCCCACCGCTTTGGCGTGAGTGGTCAGCCGCTCGAGCGCGTGATGACGCGTTTCGTTGAAGACGTCGCTGAACTCTTTGATCTCGCCGCGCACCAGCGTCTTCAGCGTCCCGGCGATGCCGCCGACAGCGCCCACCGAGTAGGCGATGTTGCCGAACACGAAATCTTTGGGCTCGTAGCCCGCGTCCATGTGGCAGTAGAGCTCCTGAGCATCGCCGGCGCTGGTGAACAACGCGGTTCCCTGCGCGCCGATGACGCCGGAGCCGACGAACAGGAACTCGGAGTTACCGCTCAGGCTGCGCAGCTCCGAACTCACGCCGACCACGCCGTGCACCTGCTCGCGGTTCGCCTCGGCCCGCATGCGCACGAACGCGGCCTCGCGGCCCTCATGAATCATGTTGGTGACGTCGGGAATCTCGCCGCCGACGATGCCGCGGAACGCCGACCGCACTCCGCCGAGGAATCCCATCGATTGGATGCTGTTGCCGATCACGACGCCGTTCGGCGTCAGTCCTTTGAGCCGCATGCAGTAGATTTCGTTGCCCGACAGGCCGCTCAGCCTGCACTCAATTGCCATAGCGTGCCCTCCAACCGGCGCGGATGTTCTTCGAAGTCAGCCCCAAGCCGTCGGCACGCCAGCCGGGAGGGCCGAAGACCACCCCCACCGCTTCGCGCGCCGAGCGCGCCCTCGCGAGTTCGCGGACGATGGCCGCCCATTCGTGAAAGGCTATGCGAATCGGATTGAACGTGTCGATGTTTTTGACGATGCCGTAGCGCGGCGGCTCTTCATCGCGCTCCGCGACGAAGGTGCCGAATAGGCGATCCCACACCATCAGCACCCCGGCATAGTTGCGGTCGAGGTAGCGGGGGTTGGAGGCGTGATGGACCCGATGATGCGAGGGCGTGTTGAACCAGTACTCGAACCACGGCGGCATGCGGTGCACGACTTCTGTATGAATCCAAAACTGATAGAACAAATTGAAACCCTGCTGCGCCAGAATCATGGCGGGCGGAAAACCCAGCAACGCCAGCGGGATCCACGGCGTCCAGGTGCCGACGATCACGCTGGTCCAGGATTGACGCACGGCAGTGGAAAGATTGTAGTGCTGCGATGAGTGATGATTGACGTGCGCCGCCCACCAGAAGCGGCACTCGTGGCTGATGCGGTGAAACCAGTAGTAGATGAAGTCGTCCAGAAAGAAAATGGCCGCCCAGGCCCAGGGCGAGCTCGGCGAGATCGTGAACAAGCGAACCTTGTAGACCGCCGTCAGTCCCGCGAACACGATGCCGGCCATCATGAGATTCATGGCGATATTGCCGGCCTGCATGCCGAGCGAGGCGAAGGTGTCCTTGGCCCGGTAGCGCGCGTTCATCATGGCAAGTCCGCCGAGCGCCGCCTCGACCGCAATCATGCTCAAAGAAATGCCGAGAAAGATGTCCGGCAGATGCGCCTTCCAATTCATGCGCGCAATCTTAGCGCAGCGCCGAGGTCGCGGCCGCGAAGAAATCCTCGTCCGCGATGACTTCCTTGCCCGTCGGCTTGGGCAGGGCGCTCCAGACGACGATCACGACGCGTTCCTTGGGGTTCACATAAATATGCTGGCCGTAGATGCCGAGCGCCTGAAAGGCGCCGTCGTTGGCGGAGCCCGGCGCCGCGGCGAACGGCCAGATCATGTAGCCATAGTCCACAAGCTTGCCGCCGATCATCTTGCGGCTGCCGGCCTCGCGCACCCAGCCGTCCGGCAGAATCTTCTCGCCCTTCGCGACGCCGCCGTTCATGAGAAACAAGCCGAATCGGCCGTAGTCGCGCAAGGTAGCGCTGAGACCGCTGCCGCCGATTTCCAGGCCGTCGGGCGACTCCAGCCACCAGGTTGCGTCGGCTTCCATGCCGGCCTTGGTCCAGATCCGCTCCGACAGATAGTCGGCCAGCGGCCGGCCCACCGCGGCGCGCACCACGGCGCCGGCGACGAATGTCTCTCCGGTGCTGTAATTCCAGATCGTGCCCGGCGCGCCGGCCCTCGGCAGCTTGGCCATCAAATCGAGGATGGCGCCGGGGCGCTGTGCAATTTGCGCCTCCAGCATGCGGCGGCGGTCCGATGCGGGGTTGGTGTAGGTCTCGTCCCATGCCACCCCCGAGGCCATTTCCAGCAGGTAGCGAATGCTCACGCCGTCATAGGCGCTGCCCTTCAATGTCGCCACATACTGGGTGACCGAATCGTCGATGCTCCTGATATGCCCATCCTGAATTGCCGCGCCAACCAAGGAAGACGTAATGGATTTGACCATGGACATGGACATCCAGCGCGTCTGCTCCGAATTGCCCATTTCATAATCCTCGAAAGCGATTTTCCCGTCCTTGAGCACCAGCAGTGCGGTGACGCGATTCAGCGCCATGTAGTCGATCAGATCGAAGGGCTTGCCGCCCGAGGTGAATTCGACTTTGGCGAGCGGCCGGCGCGCGCGGGGCAGCGCGAGTACGTTGGGACCGTGCTTGACGATGCGCACCGGAAACAACCGGTCGATGTGGCGAAAGGTGTGGACTTGAATGTCCGAGGTCAACGTGCCGTCGTAGACCTCGGTGACCGTGCCGATGTTTTCCGCGGGATCGGCAACGGCGGGGCGAGTCAGCATGCAGGCCATTCCTATGATGGTGGCAACGAGCGCGGCGCTGCGGCGGGCGCCGCGCGGAGTAACAATCAATGCGTTGAGATTCACCGTGGGCTCCGTGCACCCCGTTCCAAATGCAATAATGACACTAAATGAAGGCGGTTCTCCTCAAAGGTCACGGCGGCTTCGACCAGCTCGAATACCGGGAGGACGTGCCGCCGCCGGTGGCACGCGCGGGCGAAGTGCTGATCCGGGTGGCGGCAGCGGGGGTGAACAATACGGATATCAACACCCGCACGGCGTGGTATTCGCGCTCCGTGACGGAGGGCACCACGGCGCAAGGAGCCGCCTCAGGCATCGCGGCGGCGCGCTCCGAAGACGCCGGTTGGACCGGCGCCGAGCCCGCGTTCCCGCGGATCCAGGGCGCGGATGCCTGCGGCCGCATCGTTGCCGTCGGTGATGGCGTCGATGCGCGGCGGATCGGCGAACGCGTGTTGGTGGAGCCGGTGTTTCGGGTGCGCGATGCCGCCGGTCAGCCCCAGGTCATCTATTTCGGGTCGGAGTGCGACGGGGGTTTCGCGGAGTTCGCCCGCGCACCCAGCGTTCACGCCCACGCCGTTGACTGCGAACTGACCGATCCCGAGCTTGCCTCCTTTCCCTGCGCCTATGCAGCGGCCGAGAACATGCTCACACGCCTGAACCTGCAATCCGGCGAGACCGTGCTGGTGACGGGTGCCTCCGGCGGGGTGGGATCCGCCGCGGTGCAGCTCGCGAAACGCCGCGGCGCCACCGTGTTGGCGGTCGCCGGCGCATCGAAGGCGGCGGCGGTTGCGGCGTTGGGCGCGGTCCAGGTCATCGCCGCCGATGCGGATCCGCTCGAGGAGTTGGGACCAGAGCGGCTCGATGCCGTCGTCGATGTGGTCGGCGGCAGCCGGTTTCCGGCATGGCTCGAGGTCCTGCGCCGCGGCGGCCGCTACGCCGTCGCCGGCGCCATCGGCGGACCCGTGGTCGAATTGGACCTGCGGACTTTGTATCTCAAAGACCTGCGCCTGTTGGGTTGCACCGTGCTGGAACCCGGCGTGTTCGCCAACCTGGTGCGCTATATCGAGCGCGGCGACATTCGGCCGCTGCTGGGCGCCGTGTACCCGCTCGCCGCCATCGTTCAGGCACAGCAGGAATTTCTGGCCAAGAGCCGCATGGGCAAGATCATTCTAGTGCCGTGACTGCG
>Ga0193726_1000325_pt1 | contig 57094 bp, 60 predicted proteins | sample H2c1metaG_FD_144928 | JGI IMG/M metagenome (GOLD analysis project Ga0193726, IMG submission 144928) | Soil microbial communities from a riparian zone of the East river system, Colorado, United States - H2c1 | ecosystem: Environmental > Terrestrial > Soil > Riparian zone | place: USA: East River... | reverse complement strand
TGACCTAAGGTGCGCCTTTCGGCGTTCCGTCTCCCCTCATCGTCGAGGGGAGAGAACTAACAGCCCACCTCGCGCGGCGGCGCGGGAACGAAGACGCGTGTTTGAAATTTCAATTCATACGAACGCGAATCGTAATGGTTGCCTTGCTGCAACGAATGTTGCCAGCGCGCAACAGTTGATGAACATTTGCGTACGAGGCCCGCCGGCTCTTGTGCGCGCCGCTATTTAGCCACACCCCTCGATGAAATCATTCCTTCGTAGGCAAATGGCCACGGCACTCGCGAAGGCGAAGGGGAAGTTCGGTTTCCCGGGACCAAAAAGAGATGGCTGGGGAAACGGGTTCGCGATGGACGCCAAGACCAACATCAAATCGAGACTGCCGAGCCGCCATGTGACGGAGGGTCCGTCGCGGGCCCCGCATCGCTCGTATCTTTATGCCATGGGTCTGACCACCCAGCAGATTCACCAGCCGTTCGTCGGCGTGGCGTCGTGCTGGAACGAGGCCGCGCCCTGCAATATTTCGCTGATGCGCCAGGCCCAGGCGGTCAAGAAGGGCGTGGCGTCGGCCGGCGGTACTCCCCGCGAATTCTGCACTATCACCGTGACCGACGGCATCGCCATGGGCCATGACGGCATGCGCTCGTCGCTGCCGTCGCGCGAATGCATCGCCGATTCGGTCGAGTTGACCATGCGCGGCCATGCCTATGACGCGCTGGTCGGGCTTGCCGGCTGCGACAAGTCGCTGCCGGGAATGATGATGGCGATGGTTCGGCTCAACGTGCCGTCGATCTTCATCTATGGCGGCTCGATCCTTCCCGGCAATTTCCGCGGCCAGCAGGTCACGGTGCAGGACATGTTCGAGGCGGTCGGCAAGCACTCCGTCGGCGAGATGTCCGACGAGGATCTCGACGAAATCGAGCGGGTGGCCTGTCCCTCGGCCGGCGCGTGCGGCGCACAATTCACTGCCAACACCATGGCGACGGTGTCGGAGGCCATTGGCCTGGCGCTACCGTACTCGGCAGGAGCGCCGGCGCCTTACGAAATCCGCGACGCGTTCTGCATGACCGCCGGCGAAAAAGTCATGGAGTTGATCGCGGCCAACATCCGGCCGCGCGACATCGTCACCCGCAAAGCGCTGGAGAACGCCGCGGCGGTGGTAGCCGCGTCCGGCGGTTCGACCAATGCCGGGCTGCATCTGCCCGCCATCGCGCATGAGTGCGGTATCAAGTTCGATCTGTTCGACGTCGCCGAAATCTTCAAAAAGACACCATATGTCGCGGATTTGAAGCCGGGCGGTCGTTATGTCGCCAAAGACATGTTTGAAGTTGGCGGCATACCGCTTCTGATGAAGACATTGCTCGACCATGGATACCTTCACGGCGACTGTCTGACCGTTACCGGCCGGACGATTGCGGAAAATCTCAAGGGCGTGAAATGGAATCCGCATCAGGACGTGGTGCGGAGCGCCGACAAGCCGATCACCATCACCGGTGGCGTGGTTGGCCTGAAGGGAAATCTCGCGCCGGAAGGCGCGATCGTGAAGGTCGCCGGAATGTCGAATTTGAAATTTACCGGACCTGCCCGCTGCTTCGACCGCGAAGAGGATGCGTTCGAATCGGTGCAGAACAAGACCTACAAAGAGGGCGAGGTCCTCGTGATCCGCTATGAGGGTCCCAAAGGCGGCCCCGGCATGCGCGAAATGCTCTCGACCACCGCGGCGCTGACCGGGCAGGGCATGGGCGGCAAGATCGCTCTCATCACCGACGGCCGGTTTTCCGGCGCCACCCGCGGCTTCTGCATCGGCCATGTCGGGCCGGAAGCCGCCATTGGCGGACCGATTGCGCTGCTGCAGGACGGCGACATCATCGAAATCGACGCCGACGTCGGCACCCTTAACGTAAAATTGAGTGACGCGGAGCTGGCCGAACGTAAAACCAAATGGAGGGCTCGCGAGACAGACCATACGTCCGGCGCGCTGTGGAAGTATGCCCAGCAGGTCGGACCCGCGGTGGATGGTGCCGTTACCCATCCGGGTGGGGCGCGCGAGAAACAGTGTTATGCGGACATCTGAGCGTATACTTTTTGCGTTGATTTTAGGCGCCACGCCGGTGGCGCTGCCGGCGTTCGCGTTCGAAGGCACTCCCGTCGGGCAACAGGATACCGCTATCCCGGTGGTGGCCGCCCAGCCGGGTGCCGCGCTGAAGCGAGCCGTGCCGCCGCCCACGTCAACTCCCTCGCTGACGTCGCTGCAATACGCCGCCGAAGGCGGTCACCCGGTTGCGCAGTGGAAGCTCGGCCGGATGTATGCGGATGGCGACGGCGTCACCCAGGACGATCTTCGCGCCTTCAATTATTTCAGCAGCATCGCCAATGCCCACGCCGAGGACAGCCCGTCGGCCCCGCAGGCGGCGATCGTCGCCAACGCCTTTGTGGCGCTCGGCCGCTATTATCTGAACGGCATTCCGAACTCGAAGATCAAGGCCGATGCCGATCGGGCGCGCGAGATGTTCTCCTACGCGGCGTCGTATTTCGGCAATGCCGACGCGCAATACGATCTGGCCCGGCTCTACCTCAACGGCATTGGTACGCCCAGGGATTCCCGCTACGGCGCGCGCTGGCTCGGCCTTGCCGCCCAGAAGGGCCAGCATCAGGCGCAGGCCACGCTCGGCCAGATGCTGTTTAATGGCGACCAGCTGCCGAAGCAGGCGGCGCGCGGACTGATGTGGCTGACGCTGGCGCGCGACAACGCCGCCCCGGACGAGACCTGGATCAAGGAAAGCTACAACAAGGCGATTGCGAAGGCGTCCGAGAACGACCGCGCGATGGCGTTGCAGATGCTCGAGCACTGGGTGCAGGGCCGCAAGGACTGATCAGGCCGTCTCAAGATCCAGGTCGATCCAGACCGGAACGTGGTCGGACGGTTTTTCCCAGGCGCGGACGTATTTATCGATGCCGACATTGGTGAGCCGGTCGCCGGCCTGCGGCGACAGTAAGAGATGGTCGATGCGGATGCCCCAGTTCTTCTGCCAGGCGCCGGCCTGATAGTCCCAGAACGTGTATTGGCCGGGTTCGTCCGACACCGCGCGCAGCGCATCGGTCAGACCCAAGCCGAGCAGCGCCTGGAAACTCTCGCGGGTTTCCGGCTTGAACAGGGCATCGTTAACCCAGGCCGCCGGATTATGGACGTCGGCCGGGGCCGGAATGACATTGAAATCGCCTGCCAGCACCAGCGGTTCTTCCGTTTTCAATCGTTGCTTTGAATACTCAAGAAGTCGCGACATCCATTTGAGTTTATAAGGATATTTCTCGGTTCCGACTGGGTTTCCGTTGGGCAGATAGAGGCAGGCGACGCGTACCACGCCTGATTTCAGCGACACCACGCCTTCGAGGAATCGGGCGTGGACATCCTCCTCGTCCCCGGCCAGCCGGGGCGTCGCCTCTTCCAACGGGTATTTCGAGAGCAGCGCCACGCCATTGAAGGTTTTCTGGCCGTGGGTGACGACGTTGTAGCCGAGCGCCTCGATGGCTTCGCGCGGGAACGCCTCGTCGATGCACTTGATTTCCTGCAGACAAACGATGTCGGGCGCGCAATCCTTAAGCCAGGTCAGCAGGTGGTCGAGCCGCTGCCGGATCGAGTTGACATTCCAGGTCGCTATCCGCATGGCGTGGTCCGGTAACAACAATGTTAAATTTTCGGCTTGGTGGCATACCATGATCAATGTGGCTGTGATAAGCCGTTACAATAAGGCGCAAAAGTCGCCGTCGAGGGTTGGAAAACCGGGTCGTCCCGATCCCTTGTGGACCGGTTGACGTGAGATGTTATGAAAAAACGAAATTTGATCATTTGCGCAGGTGTGCTGGTTGTCGGCGCGTCGGCTGCCGCGTTCATGACGCGCTCGTCTTGGATGGGCACCGGCGCCAGCGCACAGGGACCGCAGCGTCCGCGCACGGTCTCGGTTGAGCTCGCCAGGGCTGAACGCAAGCCGGTGCCAATCGATGTGGACTCGATCGGGACGGTGACGCCGATCTCGAGCGTGGCGCTGAAGTCGCGGCTGGAGACCACCATTCTCGCCGTACATTTCGAAGACGGCGCCAAGGTGAATGAGGGCGACCTGCTGTTCACGCTCGACGCGCGCCAGATCGACGCCCAGATCGAACAGGCCGAAGGCATGCTGGCCAGGGATCAGGCGCAGCTTGCCGGTGCGGAACGCGACCTGAAACGCTTTAGCGACCTGATCGGCAAGGGCGCCACCACCCAGGTCAACGTCGACAACGCCAAGACCCAGGCCGATATCCTGACCGGCACGATCAAGGCCGATCAAGCGGCACTGGATAACTTGAAGGTTCAGAAAAGCTATACCGCCATCCGCGCGCCGTTTTCCGGACGGATCAGCGCCGCCAACGTAAAAGTCGGGAATTTCGTCCGCCCTGCGGATACCGCGTCGCTCGCCGTCATCAACCAGATGGCGCCGGTGTACGTGACCTTTGCCATTCCGCAGCGGGTTTTGGTCGATCTGCGCGATGCCATGGCAAACGGATCGTCCAAGGTGATCGCCACCATTCCAGGCCACCAAAAGTCGGAAGACGGCAAAGTCGCCATGGTCGAAAACACCGTCGATTCCACCACCGGCATGGTGACGGTGCGCGGCATCATGAACAACGCCAACGAAACGCTGTGGCCGGGAACTCTGGTCGCAACGAAGCTGACCATCCGCACCGAAAACGCCGTCGTGCTGCCCACGGTTGCCGTGCAGCGCAGCCAGAACGGCAATTTCGTGTTCGTGGTGAACGAAGGAGTGGCAAAAGTTCAACCTGTGAAAGTCGAGCGCACCTTCCAGGGGCAGTCCGTCGTTTCCGAAGGACTGTCTGGCGGCGAGGACGTGGTGATCGACGGCCAGTTGCTGTTGTCCGATGGCACGCGGGTCGAACCGCGGGCGCGCAAGGCCGGAGCGTGACGCGATGACGCTCTCGGAGCTTTGTATCCGCCGGCCGGTGATGACCACGCTCATCACCGCCTCGATCATCGCATTCGGCGTGTTCGGCTTCCGGCTGCTGCCGGTGTCGGCGCTCCCGCGGGTTGATTTTCCGACCATCGCCGTGACCGCGACCCTGCCGGGCGCGAGCGCCGATACCATGGCGGCCTCGGTCGCCGGCATCATCGAGCGTCAATTATCGACCATCGCCGGCATCTCGTCGATGTCGTCGAGTTCGTCGCAGGGCACGACGCAAATCACCATCCAGTTCGACCTCAACCGCAACATCGACGCCGCGGCACTCGATGTCCAGACCGCGCTCACCATCGCGCAACGCCGGCTGCCGATCGAGATGACGATTCCGCCGAGTTTCCGCAAAGTGAATCCGGCGGATTTTCCGGTGCTGTTCGTCTCGCTGGGGTCGGCGACGCTGCCGTTGTCCGCCGTCAATGAATACGGCGACATCACCATCGGGCAGGCGCTGTCGCAAATCCCCGGCGTGGCGCAGGCCATCATTTATGGCGCGCAGAAATTTGCCATCCGTGTGCAGGCCGATCCGGAAGCCGCCGCCGCCCGCGGCCTGTCGCTCGAGGATATAAGGGCCGCCGTGTCGCGCGCGAACTCATCGACGCCGGTCGGGACGCTCAACGGGCCAAAGCAAGATGTCGCGCTTCAGGCATCCGGACAGATGGACAAGGCGAGCGACTACAGCCGGGTCGTGGTGGCGTGGCGCAACGGATCGCCGGTCAAGCTCGACGAGGTCGCCAAGATCTACGACAGCGTCGAAAACGACAAGATCGCGACCTGGCTGAACGACGACCGCGCCATCGTGATCGCGATTCAGAAACAGCCGGACGCCAACACGGTTGCCGTCGTCGATGCGGTACGGGCCAAACTCCCTGCATTGCGGGCACAAATACCGCCTTCCGTATCCATGAACGTGATGCTGGACCGCTCCGTCTCCGTCCGCCAGGCGGTGAGCGATGTCGAGGAAACCTTGGGAATCGCCGTCTGTCTGGTGATCCTCGTGATTTTCCTGTTCCTGCGCTCGGCGTCTGCCACATTCATTCCTGCGCTTGCTGTGCCGATATCGCTGCTCGGGACCTGCGCGGTCATGTACATGCTGGATTATTCCATCAACAACATGACGCTGCTGGCGTTGACATTGTCGGTCGGTTTCGTGGTCGACGACGCCATCGTGATGCTGGAAAACATCGTCCGCCATATCGAACACGGGATGCGGCCTTACGAAGCGGCGCTGAAGGGCGCGCGCGAGATCGGATTCACCATCATCTCGATCACTTTTTCGCTGATCGCGGTGTTCATTCCCGTGCTGCTGATGGGCGGCATCGTCGGGCGCGTGTTCCGCGAATTCGCCGTGACGATCTCCGTCGCGATCGTGGTGTCAGGTTTTGTGTCGCTGACGCTGACGCCGATGCTGTGCGCGCGCGTGTTGAAGGCGCACGATCCCGACAAGAAAGAAAATTTCATCCTTCGCTTGTTCGAAAGCATCTTTGCCGCGTGGCTGCGGGCCTACGAATGGGCGCTCGACTGGGTGCTGGCGAGGAAGGCGCTGATGTTGATCGTCACTCTCGCCACTCTCGGCGGAACGGTCTATCTGTACATGATAGTTCCTAAGGGATTTTTCCCGCAGGAAGACACCGGGTTTCTGATTGGCGTGACCGAGGCGGCCACAGACACCTCGTTCGAGGCGATGACGATCCGCCAGAAGGCGCTGGTCGATGTTCTGAAATCCGATCCGGCCGTGGATTACATCAACAGCACGGTGGGGTCGGGCGGTCCCAATCCGACCGCGAATTACGGCCGGTTGTTTATCGGCCTGAAGCCGCAAAACGAGCGCGATGGCGCGGCCAAGGTGATCGGGCGTCTGCGGCAAAAGGCGACCCAGATTCCGGGCATGCAGGCCTTCTTCCAGAGCATCCAGAACCTGAACATCGGCGGCCGGATCTCGAAGAGCCAGTATCAGTATGTTCTGCAAAGCGGCGATACGGAATCGCTTTACCGGACGTCGCCGGAGATGCGCGAGAAGATCGCCAAGGTGCCAGGGTTGGTCGATGTAACCACCGATCTCTACATCAAGAACCCGCAGATGACCGTTGATATCGACCGCGAAAAGGCGGCGGTTTACGGCATTACCGTCGATCAGGTGCGCAACCAGCTTTACAACGCCTTCGGCTCGCGCCAGGTCGGCACAATTTATATGCCGACCAACGATTATCAGATCATCCTGGAAGCGCAGCCGCAGTTTCGCGTCGACCCGTCGGATCTGTCAAAGCTCTATATGAAAACGGGAAACAACCAGACCATCCCGCTCGACGCGGTGGCGAAACTGGTGCCGACCGTGGGTCCGTTGCAAATCAACCACCAGGGCCAGCAGCCGGCGGTGACGATTTCGTTCAACCTGCAGCCCGGTTATTCACTTGGCTATGCGGTGGATCAGATCACCACGCTAGAGCAGGCCGCCAGTCTTCCGGCGACCATCGCCACCGGCTTCTCGGGCACCGCGCAGGTATTCCAGGATTCACTGCGCGGGCAGGGCGTGCTGATCCTGGCCGCGGTATTCGCGGCGTTCGTGATCCTCGGCATTCTCTACGAAAGTTTCATCCATCCGATCACCATCATTTCCGGCCTGCCGTCGGCGGGTATCGGCGCGATTCTCACGCTGATGCTGTTCAACATGGAGCTGTCGGTGATCGCGATGATCGGCATCGTCATGCTGGTCGGCATCGTGAAGAAGAACGCCATCATGATGGTGGACTTTGCGCTGGAGCGCCGGCGCGTCGGCTTGAGCGCCGAGCATGCCATTCGCGAAGCCGCGCTGCTGCGGTTCCGCCCGATCATGATGACCACCTTTGCCGCGATCTTCGGCACGCTTCCGATCGCCATCGGCGCCGGCGCCGGCGCGGAACTGCGTCAACCGCTCGGCGTCGCCGTGGTCGGCGGCCTCTGCGTGTCGCAACTGCTGACGCTGTTCATCACCCCGGTGATCTACATCTATCTCGACCGCATTGACCGCCGCCTGAAGCGCCGTCTTGAACCGCAATTCGACGAAACCGAGCAGGCCGAGCGGCCGCACGTGGTCGCCGCGGAGTGACGTTCGGGGTTCCGATGCGGTCTCGTTTCAGACGCGTCGCAGTGCTGGCCGCCGTCATGCTGATCGGCGCAGCCGGCACTCGCGCTTTCACCGACGAGCCGATCGAAATATTCGACGCCCATCTGCACTACAACTGGGAGCCGAAGCCGTTCTATCAGCTCGATGAGGTGCTGGCGCTGTTCAAAAAACATCGCGTGACGGGCATTCTTGCGACCAGCCGTCCCAACACCGGCACCCACGCGCTGATGGACGCCAAAGCCGAGGGGTTGCAGGTCGTCCCCTTTATCAGGCCGTACCGTGTCCGCGCCGATATCGGCAGCTGGTTCAACGACCCCGTGATCTTCGATCTCGTAAGGGATGAATTCGTACGCGGCTACTATCGCGGCATCGGCGAGTTTCATTTGTCGGGCAAGGCCGCCGACACCGAGATAGTGAAAAAGACCGTTGATTTCGCCGTGGCGAATAATCTTTACCTCCACGCCCACGCTGACGATGAAGCCGTCGAAATCCTGATGCGGCACAACCCGCGCGCGCGGATCATCTGGGCGCATACCGGGTTCGGTCTCGCGAGCGCGCGTGTATCGGCGATGCTCGCCAAATACCCGAAATTGTGGGGCGAATTGTCCTATCGCAACGGCATCACCGATGGCTCGGGCAAGCTGACGCCGGAGTGGCGGGCCTTGTTCGAGCGATATCCCGACCGGTTTCTGCTCGGCTCGGACACCTGGGTTCCGGAGCGCTGGGCGAGCTATGGTGAGATCATGGCTGGCTATCGCGGCTGGCTCGCGCAATTGCCCGCAACGGTGGCGAAGCAGATTGCCCACGGCAATGCACGGGCGATGTTCGCGGAAAGCCGTTAACTGCAGCGGGTCGACTCGTCTATGATCTTTAGATCGAAAAACTCGTGCCGCATCCACACGACGCCGTAGCGTTGGGATTGACCACCCGGAACGAGGCGCCGATCAGGTCGTCGACGAAATCAACCTCCGATCCCGCCAGAAACGGCACCGAGGCCGGATCGACCAGAACCACCGCGCCCTCGCGCGCGATCACCATGTCATCTTCGGCCTGTGCCCGCTCGACATCGAATTTATACTGGAAGCCGGAGCAGCCGCCGCCCTCGACGCTGATGCGCAGCATGGCGCCGTCGCCCTCGGTCTTGAGGATTTCTCCGATGCGGCGGGCCGCCCGCTCGCTGATGGTGACGCTGGCTTCTGTCATGATGCTGATCCGAGACCATTCCGTGGGATTCTTCAAGCGTTTTGAAATACCCACCAGCCGTAGTTAAGTGCGCCGGGCAACGGAATCAATTGGATAAGGACTAAAACACCGTGTCGGTCGGAATGGCTGCCCCCCGCATGGCCTATGCCTGTGACCCCGACCGCAGCCGGGGGCGGCTGGTCGATGAGCCGCCGAGCAAGACCCGCAGCCCGTTCCGGCGCGATTGCGACCGGGTGATCCACTCCACCGCGTTCCGCCGCCTGAAGTACAAGACCCAGGTGTTCGTGTTCCACGAGGGCGATCACTACCGGACGCGGCTGACCCATACGCTCGAAGTGGCGCAGATCGCGCGCGCGCTGGCGCGGCAGCTCGGCCTCGACGAGGATCTCACCGAAACGCTGGCGCTGGCGCACGATCTCGGCCATCCGCCGTTCGGGCATGCCGGTGAGCGTGCGCTCGACTGCTGTTTGCGCGCGCATGGCGGGTTCGATCACAACGCCCAGACCTTAAGGGTCGTGACGTCGCTGGAACACCGCTACCCGGATTTCGACGGGCTCAACCTGACCTGGGAATCGCTAGAAGGCATCGTCAAGCACAACGGGCCGCTGACCGACAAAGGCGGTACGCCGGTGGGCCGGTATTCCGATAGCGGCGTGCCGCGCGGGATAGCCGAATACGACCGGGCTTACGATCTGGAGCTGTGGAGCTTTGCCTCGCTGGAAGCCCAAATTGCCGCGATCGCCGACGATATCGCCTACGACGCCCACGACATCGACGATGGCCTGCGCGCCGGACTGTTCACGGTCGATGATCTCAAGGTGATGCCGCTGACGTCGGGCATGATCGCGGACATTGCGATGCGTTATCCCAACCTCGATGACGCCAGACGCGGCGCCGAACTGGTGCGCGAATTGATCGCCTATCTGATCGGTGCGGTGTTCTCGGAAACACGCAAGCGTCTGGACGCAGCTAAACCTACGTCCGCCGACGATGTCCGCAACCATGACGGCACGCTGGTCGGCTTTTCGGGAGAGGCGGCGGAAGCCGAGGCAATGGTGAAAATTTTCCTGAAAGAGCGCATGTATCGCCATCCCAGGGTGATGCTTGTGATGGGCGAGGCCGAATCGATCTTGTTCGACCTGTTCGCGCGCTATCAAAAGTCACCGCACGACCTGCCGCCGGAATGGCTGCCGGCCGACGGCGAGGACAGCGAAACCGACCGTGCCCGCCGGATCGGCAATTTCATCGCCGGAATGACCGACCGCTTCGCGCTAACCGAGCACCAAAGGCTTTTTGACTCGACCCCGGATTTGCGTTAGGCGGCGGCGGTCCATGGCAAATTCAACATCATCCCAGCATCTTTTCGCCGACGTGCTCGCGCGCGTCCATGCGGTCTGCGCGGCGCTCGCAGCGGAAGGCGGATGGCCCGCGAACATCGACCGCGTCGTGGTGGAGCCGCCGCGCGATGCCTCGCATGGCGATATGGCCACCAACGCGGCGATGGTGCTGGCCAAGGATGCACGCGCAAAACCACGCGATCTCGCCGAGCAGATTGCCACCCGGCTACGGGCCGATGACCTGATCGACAAAGTCGATATCGCCGGGCCGGGCTTCATCAATCTGACCTTGAAGCCGACCGTGTGGGCGGACGCGCTGCGCACCGTTTTGCGGGAAGGCAGTGCGTATGGCCGCAGCGGGGTTGGCGAGGCCGAAAAGGTCAACGTCGAATACGTCTCGGCCAATCCGACCGGGCCGATGCATGTCGGTCACTGCCGTGGCGCCGTGTTCGGCGACGCGCTGGCAAGTCTGCTGGACTTTGCTGGCTATGACGTTACCCGCGAATATTACATCAACGATGCCGGCGCGCAGGTCGACGTGCTCGCGCGCTCAGCGTTCCTGCGTTATCGCGAGGCGCTCGGCGAAGACATCGGGGAGATTCCGGAAGGGCTCTATCCCGGCGACTATTTGAAGCCGGTGGGACAGGCGCTGGCGGCTGAACACAGCGATCAATTGCTGAAGATGACGGAAGCCGCATGGCTTCCGCTTGTGCGCGCCAAGGCCATCGAAATGATGATGGAGGAGATCAAAGGCGATCTCGCCGCGCTCAATATCGAACACGACGTGTTTTTCTCCGAGCGGTCGCTGATCGAAACCGGAAACAACCGTGTCACCGAGACGATCGACTATCTTCGCTCCAAGGGCGACGTTTATGAAGGCCGGCTGCCGCCGCCGAAGGGCGGACCGGTCGAGGACTACGAGGACCGCGAACAGACGCTGTTCCGTGCCACCGCCTACGGTGACGATATCGACCGGCCGCTTATCAAATCCGACGGCTCCTATACCTATTTTGCCGCCGATATCGCCTATCACAAGAATAAATACGATCGCGGCTTCGCCGACATGATCGACGTCTGGGGTGCCGATCACGGCGGCTACATCAAGCGCGTGCAAGCCGCGGTGAAAGCCGTCACATCGGGCAAGGCCGCGCTTGACGTGAAGATCGTGCAGCTCGTCAAATTGCTGCGCAATGGCGAGCCGGTGAAGATGTCGAAACGCTCCGGCGATTTCGTCACGCTGCGCGAAGTGGTCGATGAGGTCGGCAAGGATGCCGTCCGCTTCATGATGCTCTACCGCAAGAACGACGCGGTGCTGGATTTCGACCTCGCCAAGGTGATCGAGCAGTCGCGCGAGAACCCGGTGTTCTACGTGCAGTACGGCCACGCCCGCGGTCACTCGGTGTTCCGTAATGCCCGGGAAGTGGTCCCTGACTTGCCGGAGGAGGCCGGCGCGCGGGCGGCGTTCCTTGCAGACGCGGCGATGGAACGGCTGACCGACCCCGCGGAGCTGGACCTGCTGCGGCGGCTGGCGCTGTACCCCCGGATGATCGAGGCGGCGGCGGTCGCACATGAGCCGCACCGAATCGCTTTTTATCTCTATGATCTCGCCAGCGAATTTCATGCGCTGTGGACGAGGGGGCGCGATTTGCCCTATTTACGCTTCATTATCAATAATGATGCAGAGATCACAAAGGCGCGACTGGCTTTGGTCCAGGGCGTCGTCTCGGTTCTGGCATCGGGCCTCGCCGTTCTCGGCGTCAACGCTCCAGACGAGATGCGATAGGCAGGGGATACTGCGCTCACATGGGGACCTGTGAGGGCAACTAACTGGCAGCGGCTGGTTCGTTTGTAAGGGCGGGTTGGCGGCTTCCCGAAGGGGACGCATCATCACGATGGCTGATCGATACCAGGACAAACCGTTTACCGCGGACGACGATTACGATCGCGGGGACCAGCGCGCGCCTGCCAAGGGCGAAAGCGATCCATTGGCCGAACTCGCGCGGCTGATCGGGCAGACCGATCCGTTCGCCAATCTCGGCCGCGCCAACCGGCCGATGCCGCCGCGCGAAAGCGATCCCTATCACAGGCCGGAGCCAGCGCCTGAGGTCGACGAAGCGCCTTCGGGCCCGCCGCCGTGGATGCAGCGCGCGGCGCAGCAGGAAGCCGCTCCAGAGCTCGATTTTGACAATTCGGTGCATCCGCTTCGCCGCTATGCCGCAGCACCGCCGGCAGCCGAGCCGGACTATCACGAAGCGCCGCCATTCGCCGCCGAACCCGACCCGCAGCCGCAGGGCGATCCAGCGCGCTATGACGATGCGTTGTACGGCCAACCCGATCCCGGCACCTACGACGATCCGCAACATGACCCTGCCTATGCCGACGATCCGTATGGCTACCAGGACGGCTATGCCGAGGAGACAGCAGAGGCAAAGCCGCGCCGCGGCGGCATGATCACCGTCGTTGCCGTGCTTGCGCTGGCGGTGGTCGGCACCGGCGGCGCGTTTGCCTATCGCACTTACATGGGATCGCCGCGCAGCGGGGAACCGCCGATCATCAAGGCCGACACCGGTCCGACCAAAATCGTGCCTGCGCCGTCCGGGGACGGCGTGGCCAAGGTGCCGGACCGCATGACCACCGGAGGCGCCGAGAAGATCGTTCCGCGCGAAGAAGCGCCGGTCGATGTCAATGCCGGCCCGCGCGTGGTGTTTCCGCCGCTGAACCCGAACACTAATCCGCCGACGGTGGCGAGCGTGGCGCCCGCCGCCAAGCCGAACGCGGCTCCTGCCGCTAACGGCACCTTGTCGGGTGACGAACCGCGGAAGATCAGGACCTTGGCGGTCAAAGGCGATCCGGCAGACGTCGCCGCAACGCCTGCGCCCAAGCCGGCCGCCGCGCCGCGTCCGGTGCCGTCGCCGGCCACAGCGGCTCGTCCCCCGGCGCCGTCACCGGCCAATGCCAACGCTTCGGCCAATGCACCATTGTCGCTGTCGCCGCAGGCTGCTCCGGCCGACACGCGAACCCAGATTGCGTCCACCAATCCCGCGCAGGCGACGCCTGCCAGTGGCGGAAGCTATGTGGTGCAGGTCTCGTCGCAGCGGAGCGAAGCCGATGCGCAGGCCTCCTACAAGGCATTGCAGGGCAAGTTCCCGTCGGTGCTGGGATCGCGCGCCCCGCTGATCAAGCGCGCCGACCTCGGCGACAAGGGCGTCTATTACCGCGCCATGGTCGGTCCGTTCGGGTCGTCCGAGGAGGCCGCACAGGTCTGCGGCAACCTAAAAACCGCCGGCGGACAGTGCGTCGTTCAAAAGAACTAAACACATGCCGTCATTCCGGGGCGCGCGTCTTCGCGCGAACCCGGAATCTGGTTCCGAGCGCTGCGCTGGATTCCGGGTTCGCGCTTCGCGCGCCCCGGAAGGAATGACGGTTCTGGTCTAGCCATCCAAAGGAAATAGCGGCGGTTTCCTTGACCCTCGGCCTGCGCGCGGTCTAATCCGCGCCATGGCCATGCGCGCATTCATCACAGGGGTCGCCGGTCTTACGTTGACCGCGGAAGAGCGCGCCTTTATGCGCGCCGAGCGGCCGTGGGGCTTTATTATTTTCAAGCGTAACATTGACACGCCAGCGCAAGTATCTGCGCTGCTGGCAGAATTACGAGGAAGCATCGGCGAGCTCGATGCGCCTGTCCTGATCGACCAGGAAGGCGGCCGGGTCCAGCGCTTCGGGCCGCCACAGTGGCCGGCCTATCCGCCCGGCGCGGTATTCGGAACCCTTTATGACATCGACCGCAAGCTCGGCCTGCGGGCGGCCTGGTTGAGCGCGCGGCTGATCGCGGCTGATCTGATCGACCTCGGCGTGACCGTGGACTGCCTGCCGCTGGCGGATGTGCCGATCGCAGGCGCGGACGCCGTAATCGGCAACCGGGCCTATGGAACCGAACCGGGCAAGGTCGCGGCCATCGCCCGCGCCGTCACGGAAGGGCTTGAGCAGGGTGGCGTGCTGCCAGTCCTGAAGCACATTCCCGGTCATGGCAGGGCCACCGCGGATACCCATTTCAGGCTTCCGGTGGTCGATACGCCGAGGGCAGAACTCGAACGCACCGATTTCGCGGCATTTCAACCGCTGGCGGACCTGCCGATGGCCATGACGGCACATGTTGTGTTTAGCGCGCTAGATCCTGCCCAACCGGCGACGACTTCTGCGACAATGATCGAACAGGTGATTCGCGGCGTGATCGGGTTCCAGGGTCTGTTGATGAGTGATGACGTGTCCATGAACGCGTTGGCGGGGTCGATCGCCGAGCGGACCCGGGCGAGCGTTTTAGCCGGATGCGACATGGTTCTGCATTGCAACGGTAATCTCGACGAAATGCGTGAGGTTGCGCGTGAAGCCCCTGTTTTGTCGGGCAAGGCGCTGGAGCGCGCGAAACGGGCGTTGGCGTCGCGAAAGGCTCCGCAGCCGTTGGACCGCGATGCGGCGCGGGCTGAATTGGACGAATTGGTCGGTCGTGCAGGGGTTGGCGCATGAGCGCGGAAATTCTGTCGTTTGAAACCGGACGGCCCACGGAACTCGCCAGCGACGAGCCGTCGCTCATGGTCGATGTCGAGGGCTATGAAGGACCGCTCGATCTGCTGCTCGCGCTGGCGCGGCAGCAGAAGGTCGACCTGCACAAGATTTCCATTCTGGCGCTGGCCGACCAGTATCTTGTCTTCATCGAAGCCGCGCGAAAAATTCGCCTGGAACTCGCCGCCGATTATCTGGTGATGGCGGCGTGGCTGGCGTTTCTCAAATCGCGACTGCTGCTGCCTGAACCTGCGACGCCGGACGGTCCGAGCGCCGAGGAGATGGCGACCGCGCTGGCCAACCGGCTGCGCCGGCTTGAGGCCATCCGCGAAGCGTCGAACCGGCTGATGAATCGACCGCAATTGCAGCGCGACATCTTTCCGCGCGGCCAGCCCGAGTCCATCGCCGAGATCAAGCATCCGCGATTTACCGCCACGCTGTTCGATCTGCTGACCGCCTACGCCGCGCAGCGCCAGCAACGCGTATTGGCCAATGTACATCTGCAACGACGCACGGTGTGGTCGCTGACCGAGGCGAGGGCGTCGCTGGAGCGCCTGGTCGGGATGGCCGAGGACTGGAGCCGCCTCGACGAATACCTGATCAACTACGTCGTGGACCCATCGCAAAAGGCCACCGTTTTCGCATCCAGCTTCGCCGCGGCGCTGGAGATGGTGCGCGAGGGTGCAGTCGATCTGCATCAGAAAGAAGCGTTCGCGCCGCTGTATTTTCGCAAGCGTCCGCCGCAACCGATGTCCGACGCTTTTGCTGCGCCGGACATGCCGCAAGAGTAACTGGGCGTAATTGGAAGAAGGAGACCGAGCCATGGCAAGCCTGGCGGAAAAACGCATCGCGGAAGCCGAGGACCGTTCCGACGATCCGCAAGCGCGGCCCGAGGAATTGCGGCTGCTGGAAGCGCTGCTGTTCGCGGCCACCGAGCCGCTCGATCAGGCAGCGCTCGCCAAGCGGATGCCCGATGGCGTCGATATCAAGGTCGCACTGGCGCAGCTGCAGGCGGATTACGCCTCGCGCGGCGTCAATCTGGTCCGCGTCGCCAATAAATGGACCTTTCGCACCGCCGGCGATCTGTCGTGGCTGATGACCCGGGAAAGCACGGAAACGCGGCGGCTGTCGCGCGCCGCCATCGAGATGCTCGCGATCATCGCCTACCACCAGCCGGTGACGCGCGCGGAGATCGAGGACATCAGGGGCGTCATCACCTCCAAGGGCACGCTGGATGTGCTGCTGGAAACCGGCTGGGTGCGGCCGCGCGGCCGCCGCAAGACCCCGGGACGGCCGCTAACATTCGGCACCACCGAGGCTTTCCTGTCGCAATTCAGCCTCGAGGCGCTTGGCGACCTGCCAGGCCTGGAGGAATTGAGGGGTACGGGCCTGCTGGATTCGCGGCTGCCCTCCGGTTTCAGCGTTCCAGCGCCTTCGGATGATCCGGCGTTGCGCGACGATGAAGACCCGCTCGACATCGGCGATCTGGAACTGGCGCTGGCGCCGGCCGTGGAGCCGGAAAAGGACGGCGGAAGCTAAGCTCGGGATCGTCGTCGGCGCTGGTTAACAATAGCGGCAATGCGTCGCGCTATCGCCGATGTGACGAGGCTTAAGTCCTTGTTTTTGACACCTCCTGCGCCTACGTTCCGGGACAAATAGAGGCCGCCTAGCCGGCCGCGTGTTTGGAGGGTTGCAGGATGGGTTCGCTTAGCATTTGGCACTGGATCGTCGTGATCGCGGTCGTCCTGCTGTTGTTCGGCCGCGGCAAGATTTCCGATCTGATGGGTGACGTCGCCCAAGGCATCAAGGCCTTCAAGAAGGGGATGCAGGACGACGACAAGGCTCCGGAAAAAACCGAGCCCGTGAAGACCATCGATCACAATGCGCCGGCGCCCACGGCGGCGCGGTCGGATGTCGGCAGCAAAGCTGTTTGATTTCAAAAGGATGCCCCTCATGCCGAGGGGTTGCGGAAAACCTGCGGCAAACCGGTGACGGTTTGGCGGCAAGCGCGGCGGGACCAGGCTCAAGACGCGCCATAGCGGTTAAGTCCGTCTCGCGTAAGCGGAATTTCTTCTAATGTTCGACATCGGGTGGAGTGAATTGTTGGTCATCGCGGTTGTCGCGCTGATCGCCATCGGCCCGAAAGAATTGCCGGGCGTACTGCGCATGGTCGGGCAATGGATGGGCAAGGCGCGCAAGATGGCCGCCGAATTCCAGGGCCAGTTCAACGAAGCGATGCGCGAGGCCGAAATGGCCGACCTCAAGAAAACCTTCGACGAGGTCAAGGAAGCCGCATCGGGGCTCGCCAGCGACAACATCATGACCTCCTTGCAAAAGGACGTCGGCGACGCGCTGAAGATCGATGACATCGACAAGCCGGCGATCGAGCCGCCGGCGACATCAAGCGATGCGCTGGCGACATCAAGTGATGCGCCGGTCATGCCGACAACGCCGGAGCCGCCGACGCCGGCAACATTCGTCGAAGCGGAAACGGATTCGGTCGCCGAGCGCCTGGCGATCAGGCAGGCAGTTCGCGCCGCCCCGCCGGAAGCGCCGCCGGCCGAGCAGCCCGCGCCGGCCGAAAATCCGGATATTCTGAAGGACGCCAAAGCGTCATGAGCGCCGAGGATATCGAGGCCAGCAAAGCGCCCTTGATGGATCATTTGATCGAGCTGCGCTCGCGGCTGATCAAGGCGCTGCTGGCGTTCGGCATCGCCTTCATCTTCTGCTTCTTCTTCGCCAAGCAAATCTACAACGTGCTGGTGTGGCCGTTCGTCTGGGTCGCCGGCCCGGAAAATTCGAGATTCATCTACACCGCATTGCTGGAATATTTCCTGACCCAGCTAAAACTGGCGCTGTTCGGCGCGGGCTTCATCTCGTTCCCGATTGTCGCGGCCCAAATCTACAAATTCGTCGCGCCCGGCCTCTACAAGCACGAGCGCGGCGCGTTCGTGCCGTATCTGATCGCGACGCCGTTCTTCTTCGTGCTGGGATCGATGCTGGTGTATTTCGTGGTGCTGCCGATGCTGGTGCGGTTTTCGCTGGGCATGCAGCAGGCCGGCAGTTCTGAAACCGCGCAGATCCAGCTATTGCCGAAGGTCGGCGAATATCTGTCGCTGATGATGTCGCTGATCTTCGCGTTCGGCGTCGCGTTCCAGCTGCCGGTGATCCTGACGCTGCTGGGCCGCATCGGCATCGTCACCGCGAAAATGCTGCGCGAAAAACGGCGCTATTTCATCGTCATCGCTTTCATCATCGCAGCGGTGCTGACGCCGCCCGACGTGATCAGCCAGGCCTCGCTCGCGATCCCGCTGCTGGCGCTGTACGAAGGCTCGATCATCGCCGTGCAGATGGTGGAGAAGAAGGCCGCGGCCGCGAAGGCGGCCAGCGCGCCGCCTACTGCGACGCCGCCGCCCGATCCGAAGCCGGCGGAGTAGGCGTCTCGCCAAAATTCTGCGCGTTCAACGGCCAGTTGTGGCGGAGCGTGTTTCTGGATGCTTAGATCAGGTCATCGGGAGAAGACGATGGCTTGGGCGTTTGATACATTAGGCTATGCCAAGCGATTGCGGGAAGCCGGTGTTCCCAACCCGCAGGCCGAGGGCCATGCGGAAGCCGCACGCGAGTTCATCATGACCGAACTGGTGACCAAACAAGATTTCCAGACGGCGATTAGTTCGCTGGAAGCTAGGATGGAGGCTAGGATTGATACCCAGACTCTGCGGTTGACCGTCCGTCTGGGAGGAATAGTCGGTGCCGGCATGGGGATCCTGGCCGTGGCAATCGGCGCAATGGGCCTGTTCCTTCGTCTCCACTAATAGAGGGACCAATGGCAGAAGCGGCTACGAAGGCCGATCTGGCGGCGACGACAGCCGGCCTGGAGGCAGCGATCGAATTGGCTACGTTGCGTCTGACGGTAAGACTCGGCGGCATTTTGATCGCGGGCTTCGTTGCGATGGGGCTTGTGGTTTGCGGCGCGGTCCCGTTCCTGGTGCCCTAATTCGTCATGCCCGGGCTTGTCCCGGGCATCCACGTCTTTTACAGACCGTGCAGTCAAAACGTGGATGGCCGGGATTCTGGCGTGAAGACGCGCTTCGCGCTTTTGCCGGCCATGACGGGAATTGAGCCATGCACGACATCAAATCGATCCGCGACAACCCTGACGCCTTCGACGCCGCGCTGAAGCGGCGGGGGCTGGAGCCGATGTCGGCGTCGCTGCTTGATATCGACGAGAAGCGGCGCGCGGCTATCCAAGCGTCGGAGCAGGCGCAGGCGCGGCGCAATTCGGCATCAAAGGAAATCGGCGACGCCAAGAAGGCGAAAGACGACGCGCGCGCGGCGGCCCTGATGGGGGAGGTCGCCGACTTGAAGACGACGATGCCGCAACTCGAAGCCGCGGCGAGGGCGGCGGATGAAGAGCTCACCAGGGAATTGGCGGCGATTCCGAATCTGCCGCTGGATGACGTGCCTCCCGGCGTCGATGAGCACGGCAATGTGCAGCGGCATGTGTTCGGGAAGATCCGCAACTATGCGTTCAATCCGAAGCCGCATGACGATCTCGGTAGTGCGCTCGGCTTCATGGATTTCGAAACCGCGGCGAAGCTAAGCGGCGCGCGCTTTGTGGTCTTGAAGAAAGGGCTCGCGCGACTTGAGCGCGCAATCGGGCAGTTCATGCTCGACCTTCACACCAACGAGCATGGCTACACCGAGATCAATCCGCCGTTGCTGGTGCGTGATGACGTGATGTTCGGTACGGGGCAACTGCCGAAGTTCGAAGATGATCAGTTTTCGACTTTGAAGAACTTGTCAAATGCAGAGGAGATAGAAGCTTTTCGGAGCATCCTCCATCGGGCGGGTGAGTATTCAGAGTCTGAGAAGAACGAACTCTACATGTTCGCAATCGACAGCGAAGGAAAAGAGCACTTAATTGGATTGAAGGCGAAAGGCGGCCGGCTCTTTAGAGAACTAAGCCGTAAAATGGCTGGTCTCTGGCTCATCCCCACCGCCGAAGTGCCGCTTACAAATCTCGTCCGCGAATCCATCCTCGACGAAAAAGAACTACCGCTGCGGTTCACCGCGCTGACGCCGTGTTTTCGCGCGGAAGCCGGCGCTGCGGGGCGCGATACCCGCGGCATGATCCGCCAGCACCAGTTCACCAAGGTCGAGTTGGTCTCGATCACCACGCCCGAGACGAGCAAGGATGAGCACGAACGCATGCTGGCCTGCGCCGAGGAAGTGCTTGAGCTGATCGACCTGCATTACCGGGTGATGACGCTGTGCGCCGGCGACATGGGCTTCTCCGCGCAAAAAACCTATGACATTGAGGTCTGGATGCCGGGGCAGGGCGAGGGCGGCGCCTATCGCGAAATCTCAAGCTGTTCGGTGTGCGGCGACTTCCAGGCGCGGCGCATGGACGCGCGCTATCGCGATTCCAGCAACAAGCCGCGCTTCGTGCACACGCTGAACGGCTCCGGCACCGCGGTCGGGCGCGCGCTGATCGCGGTGATGGAAACCTATCAGCAGGAGGACGGCTCGATCGCCGTGCCCGATGTGCTGCAGCCGTATATGGGTGGCTTGAAGGTGGTGGAGAGGGACCGATAACTTGTCCCGGACGCGGTGCAGCGTTCTTCACGCTGCTCCGCAGAACCGGGACCGTACCAAACACCGCGCCTCGTTACGGCCCCGGATCAGCAGCGCACCGCTTCGCAAGGGCTACGCGCTGCGCAGCATCCGGGGAACGCGCCTTCCATTGTTCAGCGTTGGCCGCGCGGCGGCGGCGCATCGCGAACCCCGTCGTCAGACGGCGCATCCTTGGCGGGCAGGATCGGACCCGGCAGCGGCTCGAATTCGATGTTGCCGGACTGGCCCATCAGGAACGACAGATCGAGCGGGCCACCGCTCGCGGGATCGCCGCCGGGTGCGGCGGAGGGGCGGAGCGTCGCAACGTTCGCGGGCCCTTCGGGCGCGGCTTGGCCCTTGCCGGTTCCGATATCGACCGCGCGTCCGCCTGTCGGATGGCCTTTCAGGATTTGCTCGCGCGCCGCCTCGACCTTGCGGGCAAGCGCCGGCGAATAGGGCAATCGATAGGCGCGCGGCTGCCCGCTCGGAAGATTGGCGGCATCGAGTTCCTCGATCCAGACATGCACTGCGCCTGGATCCTGATCGAGAGGATTGGGCTCGACCACCCGCGCCCACAGCAGTTGAAACTGCGGCGGCAAAGGTGCTACCGCCGACCATCCGGGTAGTCCTTCGGTGCGGAAGAATGCCACGCAATAGAACGCGCTGGTGAGAACAACGACGGCGATCTTGAGCGGCCAAGGAATGCGGGCGCGCAAGGCAATCACCAGCAGCAGCGCCGCCAGCAGCGTGTACGCGATCGACAGGCCGATGATTTCCGTCTGCAGTCCCATCCCGGTCAGCCAGCGTTGCGGCGCGGATTGCGCAGCGTTTGCAGAAGCGACTTCTCGCGACTGTTGACGTCGACGATCGCGCCGCTGTCGTCGATCGAAAAACGGACCGCCGTGCGCTCGACCCCGGCGCGCTCCAGCATCAGCGTGTCGTAATGCACGACCTGGACCACCGGGTTGAGTTTTTCAACCTTCACCGACACCGGCACCGGCTCGCGGCCCATGGCGATGAAATGATAGACGTTGACGGTGTACTCGCCAGCGACGATGCCGCGGATGCTGACGGTTTCCTGCCGGATCGGCGACAGGATCTTGTGTCCGTTGACCAGGATGAAATCATTGGCGCCGCCGCGATCGTCGCGATCGAGCACCATGAACCCGGCTTCGCGCCGGCGATACCACACCATGTTGCCGACCGGATCCTGCACGAACAGGTCGATATCGTCGGGATGCTTGTCGGGCCAGCCTATTGTGACGAGAAATTCGGCCTTGCTGTCGATCTTGCCGTCCTTTGCCTCCGGCACGATGATCAAGAGCGCGATGAAGAACAGAAAGGCGATCACCTGCAGCGCCTTGAACAGCATCACCGCGAACGGATCGAACGGCTCTTCCTGCGGCATCAGCTCGAACTCGTCGATCATTCCGCAGCCTGTGGCTGATGCTCGAGGATCGAAATGACGCGGACTTCGGTCAGGCCGACGGCATAGGCAAACAGCTTCGCGGTCGCATCGTCGAGCATGTAGTACTGGATCCGGATCAGGATCGAGCCGACCAGGCCGGCGAGCGTGGTGTACATCGCCACCGCCATGCCGCCGCTCATCACGTTCATCGAGGACTTGATCGCGCTGCGGTCGCCGGTATCGAGGCCGGCAATCGGCGCCAGCATCATGATGAAGCCGATGATGGTGCCGAGCAGGCCGAGCTTCATCAGCGTGTCGCTGGCGAAAGCGCCGAACTGGTTGGACCCGCGCAGCCGGCCCGCAAGCCCGCGCAGCAGCAGCGTCTGGTCAAGCCGCTGCGCGCCCTGCAGCCGCGCCTTGACTGCGAGATCATGGATATGCGCCGAGACCAGACAGGACGGCAGCCGGCCGGCGCCTTCGGCAACGACTGCGTCGCCATCGAGAGCGAGGCCGCCCGGTCCGGCCGCGATCAGGGCTCCGGTGCGGCGTGCCGCATCGGCCTCGCGCGAGATCACGATCGTGCGCCACAGGCAATGCATTGACGCTGCGACATAGAGCAGGGCGATGATCGAGGAGAGATAGGTGCGGTCGCTGGCGACCATCTGGCCGATCAGGCCGTAGCGCCACAGCAGCACAGCGGCAAAGCCACAGAGCCCGGTGAAGACCAGCCATCGCAATAACGGGCCGCGGTCACCGAAAGCATCGAAATTCGCGTTCGTGGTCGGCATCCTGCACCTCGGACATCATCTGCGCGCCGGGTCGCCGCGTTGGGCGCTCCCATACTGCGGAACAGGCAAATACATTCAACCGATATTTCCGCATGGACGCGTTACCGCAGCGCGCTGGTCAATATTCGAGCCGGGCAGCGTTTTCTTCGTTCGCGACCCCTAAAGTTTCCAAAAGTGGTCAATATTGACCATCGCAATGCACGCGCGGCGAGTCATTCTCGGGTTATCACCGCACGCGCTTGGCTGTTACCGGTGACAGAGAGTTCGGTAACGCTCCCGCCTTTATGCAGGGACGTGCGATGCACGAATATCAGTCTTTATCTTCAACGCCTCTTTCCCCCATCGAGCGGCCGCATTGCCCTAAATGCGCGCAGACGCGGATGCTGCTTTCGGAAGTTGTGCCTGGGCCGGCTGGATTCGATTACCGCACGTTCGAGTGCCAGAAATGCGGTCATGTTCACGCGATTAGCGTATCGCAGGATCCCATGCAATCCGGCACGCGCGGCTGGCTTGCCGGCGAATTGAAGCCGCCGATGTGAGGTCGAACACTGTGCCGAAACAAACGCAGCTTGCCTCCGACAGAATCGGCCAGATCGCCGGCGCGATGGAGGCCTTGGAGGAAGCGCGCGGGATGCCGCCCGGGTTGCAGCGAGCCCAGGCGCTCAAACAAGCGGGTCTGCTGCGTTATGCCGCGGACAACCAGGGATTGATCTTTGTCAGACGGGGCAGGCCCCGTGCCAAGTGAACTCAAGGAGAGTGTCATGCCTCCGCTCGACGCCGGCACCGCGCTCCGGTCGAAAAACCTCGATCGCGCGCTTTCGCTGATCGCAGCCTTGCTTGTCGTCGCGATCGTGATTGTTGCGCGATATTAGTTTGGTTGCTCTCCAATTGGTCTAGAACGATTATCGGCTTCGTACCCTCAACGTCGATTTTCGGCACAGACCACCCGGCGGCCCCAGTGTTTGCCCCACACTGGGGCCGTTTCTTTGGGCCGTTTCTTTGGTTCGGGCCCTGAAACGAGATCGTGATCCCCGGCGTCCAAATTCGTTAATTTTTCGAATGTGAGCAATATTGACCAGCGACTCCGAAACGCGGGAGAGCATGCTGGCCCCATCACCGTCCCCGCTTCGGCCTCTACCGGTGACTGAGAGTGTTGCGCTCCCGCCCAACGTAGGGGGAAGCGCATGCCGGCGTTACAATTAGCCCCAGTCTCCACAGCAACCAGAATTAATGCGCGTGCCTGCCCGAGATGCAAGGCCTCGATGATTCTTGCCGGGGTCAGGCCCGCTCGTCTGGGTTTTGATCTATGCACCTTTGATTGCATGAAGTGTGATCGCATCGAGAGGGTAATCGTGCAGACAGCATCCGAGCGATGGCGCTCCAGCTCATTGCGAGCGCCGAACTGAGGCGGCCTCCGCGTACACAGGAGAGCGACATATGCTCGACTCGCAAAATCAGGGTCCGTGCTGTGCGGCCTGCGGTTCTCCAATGAAGCTGACGGCGATCGAGCCGAGCGCGTTGGGCAAAGACTTGCGAACCTTCAATTGCCCAAGATGCAACAGGGTCGAGCGGCACATCATCGACAGCGCCGTGACTGAAGCTTGGCTGGCGCCAAAAAAGTAAATCTGCCTTGGTTGCGACCCTGGAACGATTTCCGGTCTCGCGCCTTGTCCAGTGTCGATTTTCGACACAGTCCATCGAGACGGCCTCAGTGCCTCCCCCGCGCTGGGGCCGTTTTTCTGCCTGAAATCAGGACAACGTCCGGAGTTATGCCACTCAACCTTCGATTTATGTCGCCTGCCGGACATAACAGGGGTATGGTGGTTTATCGCCGCGCGTGCCTTTGGCTTCTCCCGGTGACTGAGAGTGTTGTGCTCCCGGCCTGATGACGGACCAACACCATGACCGACCACCATGAGGCTTTGAAGGGGACGTTCGATCCCCGGGCGTTTCTGGGCCGGGCTGACGCCGGAAAAACCATTGAAAAATACGGCAAAAATCAGGAAATTTTCACGCAGGGGGGAAACGCCGACAGCGTCTTTTATATTCAAAAAGGCAAGGTCAAGATCACGGTCTTGTCCGAGCACGGCAAGGAAGCCGTGGTCGGGATTTTAACGCAGGGGCAGTTCTTCGGCGAAGCATGCCTGGATGGCGCAAAGCTGCGCACCGCCACCAGTCATGCGATGGAAGAGTGCCTGATCACGTCGATCACAAAGTCGGCGATGCTTGCGACCCTCGATGCGCAGCCGAAGTTTTCCGCGTTCTTTGTGGCCTATCTGTTGTCCCGCAATACCCGGATCGAGGACGATCTGATTGATCAGCTGTTCAATTCGAGCGAACGGCGTCTTGCGCGCCTGCTTCTGTTGCTCGCCGAATTCGGCAAGGAAGGCGGCGCTGCGCCGATTGCCGTGACCCTCAGCCAGGAAACGCTGGCGGAAATGATCGGCACCACGCGGTCGCGCGTCAGCTTCTTCATGAACAAGTTTCGAAAAAAAGGTTTTATCAGCTACAACGGAAAAATAGAGGTCCATAGCTCGCTGCTTGACGCCGTTCTGCGCGATAAGCCTCAAATTGAAGAAGACGAGTAAGCGACACAGCAACCAAGCTCGAATTTAAGTGTGGATGTGAGCACTATTGACCAGCGCCCGGAAAAGCCGGGTGACAGATTTGTGCGGTCACCGGCATCACCCGGTGAATGAGAGTCGATATGGGTGGCAATCATGCCGTCTGTTGCTCGTCCGCTGGCGCAAGGTCTTCCGCTTTACAGCAAGGCGGAGCTTATCGAGCACAGGCGCAATATCCTGCGATATGCCCGGGCGTTCCCGCCAGGCTCCGAACGCAATCAACACCGGCAGGTCGCCTTGTCGCTCCGCGCGCTGTTCAAGAACAAGAAATGGCTGGACGCCCATACCGTGGAAGGCTCGGGCCAATAAGGCGGTATCGCGATCAATGCCCGCTGATTGTCCCGCATCCGGTTCATTTCGGAACCAATCCCGTCACCCCGTATTGGCCCAACGAGGTGATGAAATGCAGACATTTTTCTTCGACATGAAGGACGGCGTTCCGATGCGAGATCGGGTTGGAATTGAGTTCAACACCAATTTGGAGGCGATCGAGCATAGCCAAGCGCTGGCGCAGCACTTCCGCGACGACAGCCTTCGCGACGATCAAGACCTCGAGATTTCCGTCGTCAACGCGCTGGGCCGGGAAATTCATCGCGAATTCGTGCACCGGGATCCTGCCGATCTGGAGGGATCGACATAAACCGCTCGATGGCCGTGCCTGTGTGCTGCAACCCTACATGGGCAGGGTGAAGGTGATTGAGAGGGATAAAAGCAACCCCGATCCTGAGGTGCTCGCCGGCTTGGGCGAGCCTCGAAGGATGGCCGCATGCTGCCCATCCTTCGAGACGCCGCGCAAGAGCGCGGCTCCCCAGGATGACAATCTTCGCTACATCGTGCCTAAGGCTTAATCAGTTGATGTGCGCTGTTGCGAGTCCGCGGATTTAGATTCCGCTTTTCGGTCGAAAGTATCTTGGCCATAGTGAACGCGCTGGGTACCGAGGGGAGCGCTGCGAGCGTCCGGACACGCGATGGACAATCTGGTGGGCTATCCAGCCCGCAACCTGATCCGCGGCACCGTCTTCATGCTGGCGGTGTGGACAGCAGCGACTTTTGCCTACTGGAAGGCGGGATGGAGCTTTCAGGACGCGCTCTACATGGTGACGCTGACGGTGTTCACCGTCGGCTACGGCGAAGTCCGCCCCATCGACACCATGTTTCTCCATGTCGTGACCATGGCTACCATGGCATTCGGCTGCACCGGGATGATTTTCCTCACCGGCGCGCTGTTTCAGTTCATGACCTTCAATTCGATTCAACAATTACTGGGTGGCAGGCGCGTGCAGGCAGAAATCGATAAACTCGACAACCACATCATCGTCTGCGGCTACGGCCGCATCGGCATCGAACTTGCCAAGGCGCTGAAGGACGGCCGCGCCGATATCGTGGTCGTCGAGCAGGATGCGCGCAGGATCGAGCAGGCGCGCGCCGCCGGCCACCTCTGCATCCAGGGCGACGCCACCAATGAGGCGACGCTGCAGGACGCCGGCATCGAGCGCGCCCGCGCGCTTGCCAGCGTGCTGCCGAACGACGCGGCCAATGTCTTCATCACGCTGAGCGCGCGCAATCTCAACCGCAAGGTCGAGATTATCGCGCGCGGCGATGCCGTCTCCACCGAGCGCAAGCTGCTGCACGCCGGCGCCAACAAGGTCGTACTCCCCACCCACATCGGCGCCGAGCGGATCGCCGGCATGCTTCTGTTCCCGGAAACCTCGCGCTTCATCCGCGAGTCCGACTCCATGCGCGATCTCGAGCGTACCTTGCGCAGTCTGGGCCTCGCCATCGAGGTGGTGGTGGCGCCCGAGAACGGCGCGCTGACCGGCCTGACCATCGAAGAGATCGAGGTGCGCACCCACAGCGCGTTTTTCATCGTGCAGATCAACCGGCGCGACGGCGACCCGATCACCGGACCCGAAAAAAGCATGCGCATCGAGTCCGGCGACGGCGTCGTCGTGGTCGGACGCACCGGGCAGGCGATCAATGCGTTGTTCGAGGCGCCGCGCGAAAAGGTGCGCGCGGGTCGCCTGACGTTTTAGACGGCGTCATTGCGAACGATTAGCCGCACGCGTGTCCCGGACGCGGCGCAGCGTTCTTACGGTGCGCCGCAGAGCCGGGGCCGTTACAAACTCCGGCGTTCGTTACGGCCCCGGATCAGCAGCGCACCGCTTCGCGCTGCGCAGCATCCGGGGCACGAGCGCGGTAAGGTTGACCGGTTAGGTTAAAACCGGGATCGCATTGCGGGTACTGAGTAGATCGCTAGCGTGATTGCGTCCCGCAGAGCTGGTCGGCGACGCCGCAGTTCCGACCACAATTTCAATTGCGAGACACGGGGCCGCCGGTTTGTAACGGGCCGGCGGTCCCACTTTCAGCTCAAGCTGGCACCTGCGCTTTGCGCGCCAAACCGACCGCCAATCTGCCGGGCTTCCGAGCGCGCAGCGCAAGTTGAGTAGGTTGCAAACGCGCAACTTTGACGGTACCCAGTTCCGGCGCTGGAACCTAAGTGCATGCAATTGTTGATTAACTTTGCTCGCTAACTGCGGTGCAATAAATACCTAATACGGTATCCTGATGAGGGATGCATGGTGAGACATCGAAAAGACCTCGGCGAACGCAAGCACGAGCGGATCGAATACCGGCGGCCGGGCTTCATCATCCCGGCGCCCGATGCGCCATGGATCGAATGCTTCATCGTCGATATTTCGGAGAGCGGCGTCTGCCTCGATGTCGGCGCGCTGGCGGTGCCTAAACTGTTCGGTCTGGCCTTTACCTCATGCGGCGCGGTCGTGCGCGTCTGCGTCCGCGCCTGGCGCCGCGGCGAACTGGTCGGCGCCCAGTTCGTCACCGCAAAAGAACTGCGGCGGGGCAAGCAAGCCTATAGCGACCCGCGGCTGCAGAAAGCGCCGGTCGATTAATCCAGCGATTTCCGTGGCGATCGATCAAGCGCGCCATGTCCGTCCCGGGTTTGCCTGCGCGGCGATAGCCGGATAAGACGAGCGCGCCATGAGCGGCTCGGAATCGATCAAGTGAAGGCAAGCGCGCCGATGCGGATCCTCTGTACCAATGACGACGGCATTCATGCCCCGGGGCTGAAAATCGTCGAGGAGATCGCGCGTGCGCTGTCGGACGACGTCTGGGTGGTGGCGCCGGAGCTCGACCAGTCCGGCGTCTCGCATTCGTTGTCGCTGAACGATCCGCTTCGCCTGCGCGAAGTCGGCCCGCGCCATTTCGCGGTACGGGGCACGCCGACCGATTGCGTTATCATGGGCTCGCGTCACATCCTGGGCGAGAAAGGACCGGACCTCGTATTGTCAGGCGTCAACAAGGGCCGCAACGTCGCCGAGGACGTGGTCTATTCCGGCACCATTGCCGGCGCTTTGGAAGGCACCATTCTCGGCATTCCGTCGTTCGCACTGAGCCAGGAATTCTCAATCGAGACCCGCGACAAGCCGCTGTGGGACACCGCGCTGAAATTCGGCCCGCCGATTTTGCGTAAAGTGATCGACGCCGGGGTGCCAAAGAACACCGTGATCAATGTAAATTTTCCGGCCGTGTCGCCCGACGAGGTGCTGGGCGTCAAGGTGACGCGGCAGGGCAAGCGCAATCTGGGATTCCTGAAGGTCGACCAGCGCCGCGACGGCCGCGGCAATCCTTACTTTTGGATCGGCTTCGAGCGGCTGGCGCAGGTCGATGTGCCGGCGGAGGGTACCGATCTCGCAGCACTCGCGGCGCGCTACGTGTCGGTGACGCCGCTGCGGCTCGACCGCACCGACGAGGAATTTTCCGAAGCGCTGACGGCGACGCTGAAGTAGGGAAGCGAATCGCGTGCGCCCATCACTGGCTGTCATACCCGCGAAAGCGGGTATCCAGTATGCGGCGGCTTCGCGGTTCTTTCACCGGCGATCTGGAATACTGGGTCACCCGCTTTCGCGGGCGATGACGACTGTGCGGGTTGCAGCGCCTCGCTAGACCGTCGCGGCCTTGAGCGCGCCCTCGATCATCTTGCCGAGCGTTTCGATCTGAAATGGTTTTTGCAGCGCGGGGCGGTCGCGGTATTCTTCCGGCAGGCCTTGCGAGCCGTAGCCGGTAGCGAAAATGAACGGGCGGTTGCGCGCCTTGATCAGTTCGGCGACCGGCGAAATCACCTTGCCGTTGACGTTGACGTCGAGAATGGCGATGTCGAATTCGGTCGATTGCGCGAGCTTGATCGCCTCGTTGATCTCGCCGGCTTCCGCGGCCACGCTGTAACCGAGTTCGTCCAGCATGTCGGCGACCATCATCCTGATCATGACCTCGTCCTCGACGAGAAACACTGAGCCGCCCGGCGGCCGCGATGCAGTCATGACGGAATCCTCGCCCATTCCCAAATCATAGATGTCCCAGGTTCAGGTTCGCAAATAACCCGGCTCGGCGCAATGTCAACGTGATCCCATTTGCGTGGGCGACAACGCACCGCAACGTACCGCGCCTCGCGCCATTGCGAGGCCATTTCAGAGAAAATCCGTGCCCGGCGCCATAACGCTGTTCATGCGGGTCCGGTTCCATCCAGGAACAGGGAATCTTTCCTTAAGCGCCACAGCGCATATTGCATCAACTTGAAGCGCAGCGCGCGCTAAGCTGTTTTGGGAACATCTAGCGGGATTGCCATGCCGACAACCGAAAAGCCGCCGCCGGAAAAGATGATGTTCCAGCTCAACCTGCGGCGGCGCGGGATCAGCGATCAGGCCGTGCTGCGCGCGATGGAGGCTGTCCCGCGGGATGCCTTCGTGGCGCCCGCGGATCGCGGCGACGCCTGGCGCGACACCGCGCTCGGCATTGCCTGCGGACAGACCATCAGCCAGCCCTTCGTGGTGGCTTACATGACCGAGCAGCTGCAATTGAAGGCCGAGCACCGCGTGCTGGAGATCGGTACCGGCTCCGGTTATCAGGCGGCGGTCCTTTCAAAGCTTTGCGGGCAGGTGCTGACCATCGAGCGTTTTCGCACGCTGGTCGACAGCGCCCGCGCACGGCTGCAAAAGCTCGGCTGCGGCAATGTCGAGGTTCTGCTCGGCGACGGTTTTGACATCCCTGCGGGGGCGGGTCAGTTCGACCGCATTATCGTCACCGCGGCGATGGAGCAGATCCCGGATGCGCTGACCGCGCGGCTGGAGCCCGGCGGCATCCTGATCGCGCCGGTCGGTCCGCATCACGGCGCCCAGACCCTGATCCGGATGGTCCGGACCGCTGCGGGTTTTGAGCGCAAGGAGCTGGTCGATGTCCGCTTCGTGCCGGCGCTGCCGGGGGTCGCGCGGGAATTATAGGGAAGGACGCGTCTTCGTGCCCCGGCCGCAGCGCAGCGCGTAGCACTTGCGTAGCGGTGCGCTGCAGAGCCGGGGTCCAGCTTGCTTTAACGGCAACCGGGGTCCCGGTTCTGCGATGCAGCGCTTCGCAAGAGCTACGCGCTGCATCGCGCCCCGGACACAAGAGGTAACCTTAAAGGGTTGTTTACTCAGGAGGTGTTTACTCAATTCAGTAATTTGTTGCGTATGAGTGAGTAACCATGTCCCGTGTCGTCGAGTTGCTTTGCTCGCGCCGCACTCCGCAAGTCGCGGTGCTGGCGTTGATGTCGTTTGGCTTTGCCGGCTGCAGCGCCGATATGCAGACCCGGTTGTCGCAAAACTCTTTCTCCAATCCTTTCTCATCGCAACCGGAAACAACCGGCACGGTGGCAGCACCTGCGCCTCAGGTCGAGCGCCGCGAGCTGCCGCAATATGCGCGCCCGCAGTCGCAGTATCAGTCTTCGGCCCTGCCGCCGCCGATCGCGGCGCCGCAGTCTTATCCGGCCGCCAACAGCGGCGTATCCGGAGGAGGGCGCGGGCTCGCGTCCTATTCGCCGCCGAGCCGCGCGCCGATCGAGACCACCGGCAGTGTCGCGCCGCGCTCGATCGCAGCGACCCATGCGCCGGCCCGCGAAGCCGGCACCACCATTATCGTCGGCACCAGCGATACGCTGGAAACGCTGTCGCGCCGCTACAACGTTTCATCCGCCGCGATCCTGCAGGCCAATGGCTACAAGGGCCCGCGCGCGTTGCAGCCCGGCCAGCAGTTGATCATTCCGCACCAGGGCGCGGTCGCCGCCGCTCCCGCGCCGGCTGCGCCGCCGAAGGCCGCCGTTGCCGCGGCGGCTCCCGTCAGCGCGCCGCCGAGCCTGCATGTCGTCAATCGCGGCGACACGCTGATGAGCATCGCACACCGCAATCACGTGCCGGTGGCCGAACTCGCCAAGGCCAACAGCCTCGATGCGAACTCGAAATTGAAGCTCGGCCAGAAGATCAACGTGCCCGGCGCCAAATCCGCGGGTGCTGCACCTGTCGCGGCACAACCGGCGGCCGTTGCCGGCGCTCAACCGGCGACGCTCGCGGCACCGGCCACCAAGCTGGCGGCTGTCGGCGCTGAACCTCAACAAAAGGCGCGGCTGGCCCAGGCCACCACCACGCCCGAATCCGTCGTCGCTGAACCCGCCGTCAAGACCGCTGAAGCCACCGGCGCGCTGCCGACCTTCCGCTGGCCGGTGCGCGGCCGCGTCGTCACCGGCTATGGCGCCAAGACCAACGGCAAATCGAATGACGGCATCAACGTCGCAGTGCCCGAGGGCACGCCGGTCAAGGCGGCCGAGGACGGCGTCGTTGCCTATTCCGGAAATGAGCTCAAGGGCTACGGCAATTTGATCCTGGTCCGGCATTCCAACGGCTACGTCACCGCCTATGCCCATGCGAGCGAGCTGATGGTGAAGCGCGGCGAGACGATCAAGCGCGGCCAGATCATTGCCAAGTCGGGCCAGTCCGGCGAGGTCGGCTCGCCGCAGCTCCACTTCGAGATCCGCAAAGGCTCGTCGCCGGTCGATCCGCTGCAGTTCCTGAACGGGGCGTGAGCAGCGCAATCGTCATCGCCCGGCTTGACCGGGCGACCCAGTATTCCAGAGCGTCCGTGATGGAACCGAAAAGCCGCGGCGTACTGGATACCCGCTTTCGCGGGTATGACGGTCACTACCGAATAATCCCGCCGCTGTAGCGCAGGCTGTAAATCGGCGTTCCCTGAAAATAAATTCGCTCGGTCCCGTGAAACTCCGAGAGTCCGCCCTCCGGCATGTTGACGTAGCGATAGTCGCCTTGCTCGAAGTGTGAGGGGCCGCGAAACGGCTGGTCTTCGCCAATGCGGAGCAAAGCCTTGCGCAGAAATGCGTACACGCCAAGTAATTTGTCGCGATCGCTGACGTCAGGCGATACGCCGCCCGCGTAACTCATCGACCAGATCGCCCGCTGTTTGTCTGTCACCACCTCCTGGCCGACGAAAAACGCCATGCCGAAATAGATGTCCCGATAGCTCAGTTCGCCATCGCTGTACTCAAGCTGTTTCGAACCCGCCATGATTGGTGTGGCAACGGTCGCATCATCGTCGAGGCCGGCATAGGTGCGGCGTTTTGCTTCAACCAGGAACGCCGCAAGGCGCGCTGTTGCTGTTTGGTCCATGCTTGCATCCTAACTCGAAAAGCCGCGCAGGTTTTGGGCTTTTGACGCGATCAAGAGGTGTACATCGTCACCCTGGTCGGCTATTTCGTCCTGCAAGCCTTGTTCTCGATTGCCTCCAGGTCTTTCATTGCCGGCCATCATCCTTACAACTCCCACCCCTTCGGTTGTTCCGATTCCCAAACATGCCGAAATCCGTGGCTAGCAGCGCGACACCGATCTGGAGAACCACCCAGGCAAGAATAGCCACCTGGTTCGGCTTCGTCCTGATGTGCCTTGGCATGTTCATGGCGATATTGGACATCCAGGTGGTGGCGACCTCGCTGCCGGCGATCCAGAATGCACTGGCGATCTCGCCGGATGCGATGAGCTGGATCCAGACCGCCTATTTGATCGCTGAGGTGATCGCCATTCCCCTGACCGGATGGCTGACGCGCGCGCTGACGCTGCGGTGGCTGTTCGTGATCGCCACCTTCGTATTCACCCTGACGTCGGTCGGCTGCGCCTTCAGCGGCAACTTTGCATCTCTGGTCACCTTCCGCATCTTTCAGGGTTTTGCGGGAGGGACGATGATCCCCGCGGTGTTCACCGGCATCTTCCTGTTGTTTCCGGCGCGCCAGCATCCGATCGCCGGCACCATGGCGGGCATTGTCGCCGTGCTGGCGCCGACGGTTGGACCGGTGGTTGGCGGCTGGATCACGCATCATTATTCCTGGCCTTGGCTTTTTCTGGTCAACGTCATCCCCGGCGTCATCGTTGTACTCGCGACGCCGTTCCTGCTGCCGCGCGGCAGGTCGCGCCTCAACCAGCTGAGGAATTTCGACGCGATTTCTCTGGCGCTGATGGCGGTGGCATTGGCGAGCCTGGAAATCGGTTTGAAACAGGCTCCGCACTACGGCTGGTTCTCCGTCGAATGCTTCAGCCTGTTTGCGCTTTGCGCCGTCGCTACAGTTCTCTTTACAATCAGGACGCGGAGGGCGGTGCAGCGGGTGGTCGAAATCGCGCTGTTCAAGGTGCGGCCGTTTTCGATCGGCTGCGCGCTCAGCTTTTGTCTGGGCGTCGGTTTGTTCGGCGCGGTCTATTTGATGCCGGTCTTTCTCGCTTATGTCCGGCATCACGACCCGTTGCAGATCGGCTCGATCATGCTGGTCACGGGGGCCGCCCAACTCGTGGCCGCGCCGATTGCCGGCGCGCTGGAGAGCAGACTGGATTCGCGTCTGTTGTCGGCGTTTGGGTTCAGCCTATTCGCGATTGGACTGGGCTGGAGCGCGTTTGAAAGCAATGTCGCGGATTTCGACGAGATGTTCTGGCCCCAGGTTCTGCGCGGCTTCGCGGCGATGTTCTGCCTGCTGCCGCCGACGCGGCTTGCGCTGGAGACGTTGCCACATAAGCAGGTGCCGGACGCCAGCGGCTTGTTCAACATGATGCGAAACCTCGGCGGCGCGGTCGGGATCGCGCTGATCGATACGGTGCTCTACGGACGCAGCAGCGGACATGCCGACGCCATCCGACAGCGCCTGATCGCGGGTGACGTCAGCGCCGCGCAGGCGATCGGGCTCGACCGGCTTCCGCCGGATATATCGACGGCCGGTTCGCTGATCGAGCAGGCGGCTTTCGCTGCCAGCGCCAATGAAGCCTGGGCGCTGCTGGCCGCCGTGGCGGTGATCGGGCTGTTGCTGATTCCGTTTGCCGCCCGTCGTCCCCGCGAAGGCGGGGACCCATAACCACCGAAGTCGATGTGGTGCGAAAACGTCAACGCATTGGTGACACCATCGCTTAAACGGATAGCTCGGAGGCTATGGGTCCCCGCCTTCGCGGGGACGACACCTATAATGCCTTGATCTTCACACCCAATCGTCCCGCCAGCTCCTGCGTGAACTGCCAGGCGACGCGGCCGGAGCGGGAGCCGCGGGTGGTCGACCATTCCAGCGCTTCGCGCTCGAGTTCGGCCTCATCGAGCTTGATGCCGAAATGGCCGCAATAGCCTTTCACCATCGCGAGGTATTCGTCCTGGCTGCAGCGGTGGAAGCCGAGCCACAATCCGAATCGGTCGGACAGCGACACTTTCTCCTCTACCGCTTCGCCGGGATTGATCGCGGTGGAGCGTTCGTTCTCCACCATCTCGCGCGCCAAGAGATGCCGGCGGTTCGAGGTCGCGTACAGGATCACATTGTCGGGCCGGCCCTCGATGCCGCCTTCGAGCACGGCCTTCAGCGATTTGTAGGACGCGTCGTTGCCGTCGAACGACAGGTCGTCGCAGAACACGATGAAATGGAACGGCGAGGTCCGCAGCAGCGTCATCAGCGCCGGCAGCGTCTCGATATCCTCGCGGTGAATCTCGATCAGTTTTAAGCGATCGGCTGCCTTACGATTGGCGTTGATGCTGGCATGCGCGGCCTTGACCAGCGACGACTTGCCCATGCCGCGGGCGCCCCATAGCAGCGCGTTGTTGGCGGGATATCCGTTGGCGAATCGTTCGGTGTTTTCGATCAGGATGTCGCGCATCCGGTCGATGCCCTTGAGCAGGCCAAGATCGACGCGGTTGACGCGGGGCACCGGGGCCAGCCGTCCATTCGGATGCCAGATGAACGCATCCGCGCTTGCCAGTACGTCGGCGCCCGAGGCCTTTGGCGACGCGGCGGACAGCCCGGCCGCGATGGCCTCCAGCGCACGCGCGATTCTGTCCTCCGTGTCATGTTTGGACGACGGCGGCGGACCTTTTGTCGCGGCCTTCGGCGATTTCGCGGAAGCCGCTTTTGAGGCTGCGCGCGAGCCGGTTTTTCGGGGCTTTTTTGACATGGCTTAAGTTCCTGACGATGCACCCTTATCGGGCCTAGCGAAAGGCTGCAAGCGGCGTAAATGAAAGGTCCCCGCAGCGTTGCAATTGGGGCGCTGGCCGCTATAGTCCGCGCGAATTTGTCACTACCGGCAAACGCCGTTTTACGAGGATCGTTCGAATGCTGATTACCCCCGCGTTTGCCCAGGCCGCCGGCGCTGGCGACACCAACAGCATGTTGATGTCGCTGCTGCCGTTCGCGCTGATTTTTGTCATCATGTATTTCCTGATTCTGCGGCCGCAGCAGAAGAAGGTGAAGGACCACGCCGAACTCGTGAAGAACATCCGCCGCGGCGACACCGTCGTGACATCAGGCGGGCTGGTCGGCAAGGTCACCAAGGTTGTCGATGACGACCAGATCGAATTCGAAGTCTCGGACGGGGTCCGGGTGCGGCAGATGCGGCAGATGATTTCGGGCGTGCGTGCCAAGGGCGAGCCGGCCAAGGAAAAGGCCGAAACCGTCAAGGACGATTCCTCCGCGAGCTAGCGTTCTCGCACGCCGCCATTTCACGAATCTGACGGGTCAACTCGATGTTGTATTTCACGCGGTGGAAGGCGCTGTCGATCATCCTGATCGCACTGGTGGTGTGCCTTTGCGCCGTTCCGAATTTCTTTCCCGAAGCCACCGTAAAGACCTGGCCGAAATGGGCGCAGCGGCATCTGGTGCTGGGTCTCGATCTGCAGGGTGGCTCGCATATCCTGCTCGAGGTCGATTCCAACTCGGTCAAGAAGGACAAGCTCGATCAGGTCCGCGACGACGTGCGCCGCACGCTGCGCGACGCCAAGATCGGCTATACCGGCCTTGCCGCGCGCGCCGACAGCGTCGAAGTCCGCGTCAAGGACACCGATATACAAAACGCACTGACCAAGCTGCGCGAGTTGTCGCAGCCGCTCGGCGGTTTGCTCGGCTCCAGCGGCCAGCGCAGCCTTGAAGTCAGCGACGCCGGCGGCGGGTTGATCCGCCTGACCGTCCCGCCAGCGGCGATCACCGATCGTGTCCGTCAATCGGTGGAGCAGTCGATCCAGATCGTCGAGCGGCGCGTCAACGAACTCGGCACCGTCGAGCCGCTGATCCAGCGCCAGGGCAGCGACCGCATTCTGGTGCAGGTGCCGGGCTTGCAGGACCCGACGCGCTTGAAGGAATTGCTCGGCAAGACTGCAAAACTCGATTTCCGCATGGTCGATCAGACCGTGCCGCCGGACCAGGCGGTGCAGGGCAGGGTGCCGGCGGATTCGGAAATCCTGATGAGCGCGACAGCGCCCAAGGTGCCCTACGTCATCAAGAAACAGGTGCTGGTCTCCGGCGGCGATCTCACCGATGCACAGCCGGGATTCGACCAGCGCTCGAACGAGCCGATCGTCAGCTTCCGCTTCAACACGTCGGGCTCGCGCAAATTCGCGCAGGCGACGTCGGAGAATGTCGGACAACCCTTTGCGATCGTGCTCGACAACGAGGTGATTTCCGCGCCCGTGATCCGCGAACCGATCACCGGCGGTTCTGGGCAGATTTCCGGCAGCTTTACGGTGCAGGCCGCCAATGACCTCGCGATCCTGCTGCGCGCCGGCGCGCTGCCGGCGCCGCTGACCATTATCGAGGAACGCACGGTCGGCCCCGGGCTCGGCCAGGACTCGATCGAAAAGGGCGAACTCGCCGCTTACGTCGGCTCGATCATGGTGATCGTGTTCATGCTCGTGACCTACCGGCTGTTCGGCGTGTTCGCCAATATCGCGGTCGCCATCAATGTCGCGATGATTTTTGGCGTGCTGTCGCTGTTGAATGCGACGCTGACGCTGCCCGGCATCGCCGGCATCGTGCTGACGGTCGGCATCGCGGTGGATTCCAACGTGCTGATCTACGAGCGCATCCGCGAGGAACTGCGCGGCGGCCGCACCGCGATTTCGGCTATTGACGCCGGCTTCAAGCGCGCGCTATCGACGATTCTGGATTCCAATATCACCACCTTCATCGCCGCCGCGGTGCTGTTCTACATCGGTACCGGCCCGGTGCGCGGCTTCGCCGTGACATTAGGCATCGGCATCATCACCACGGTTTTCACCGCGTTTACGCTGACCCGCCTGATCGTCGCGGGCTGGGTGCGATGGAAGCGGCCGCAAACCGTGCCGATCTGAGAATGCGGAGCCTTTAGTGACACATCTGGTTCTCATAGGGCTTGCGGTTCTGATTGCCGTGCTGACGGTCGTGGCCGTGCTCGATCTGCTGCCGCCGCTGCGAATCGTGCCCGACGACACGCATTTCGATTTCACGCGCTTCCGGCGCATCAGCTTTCCGATTTCGGCCTTGCTCTCGATCGTCGCGATTACGCTGTTCTTCACCCATGGCCTGAATTTCGGCATCGACTTCAAGGGCGGCACGCTGCTGGAAGTGCAGGCCAAATCCGGCGCCGCCGATATTCCGTCGATGCGCGCGACGCTCGGCGGCCTCAGCCTCGGCGATGTGCAGTTGCAGCAGTTCGGCGGACCCGCCGACGTGCTGATCCGGGTGGCCGAACAACCCGGCGGCGACGCAGCGCAACAGGCCGCGGTGCAGAAGGTGCGCGGCGCGCTCGGCGACAGCGTCGAATATCGCCGCGTCGAAGTGGTGGGACCGCGCGTTTCCAGCGAATTGCTGGCCTACGGCATGCTCGGGCTGATGCTCGCGATCTTCGCGATCCTGATCTATCTCTGGTTCCGGTTCGAATGGCAGTTCGCGCTCGGCGCCATGATCGCCAACGTGCACGACATCGTGCTGACCATCGGCTTCATGTCGATCAGCCAGGTCGATTTCGACCTCACCAGCATCGCGGCGCTGCTGACGATTTTGGGCTATTCGCTCAACGACACCGTCGTGATCTACGACCGTATTCGCGAAATGCTGCGGCGTTACAAGAAAATGCCGATGCCGGAATTGCTCAACGAGTCCATTAATTCGACGCTGTCGCGCTCGATCATCACCCACGTCACGGTGACGCTGGCTCTGTTGGCGCTGCTGCTGTTCGGCGGCCACGCCATCCACAGTTTTACGGCGGTGATGATGTTCGGCGTGGTGCTGGTCGGCACTTACACCTCGATCTTTATCGCAGCGCCAATCCTGATCTATCTCGGCGTCGGCACCAACCGGGACGCGCCGGAGAAGCCGGCTAAACCGTCTCGGCCGTAACATGGCCGCACCCTCGGACGCCCCGCATCTTCCGAGGTCGGCGCCGATCGAAGCCTACGGTAACGGCGGCTTCGCTTTCGCCGACATGTCGCATCGCGGCTCGCTGCTATGCCTGCCCGATGCGATCTGGGCGTGGCCCGTTACAAAGCCTGATGAGATCAACGAGCTTTCGCTGCAGCGGGTGATCGCGAACGCGGCCAGCATCGACACCTTGATCATCGGGACCGGCACTGAAGTCTGGATCCCGCCGTCGTGGTTTCGCGAGCGCTTCCGCAAGGTGAGTGTGGTGATCGATGCGATGCAGACCGGTCCCGCGATCCGCACCTACAACATCATGATCGGCGAGCGGCGGCGGGTCGCGGCGGCGCTGATCGCAGTGCCATGAGCGCCGGACCGGACAGGGATTCCGCGGCGTTCTGCGCCGAGCTCGTTCGCAGCCATGATTTCGAGCGCTACGCATCGACGCTGTTCGTCGACGCCGACAGACGCCGCGCGCTGCTGGCGTTGTATGCCTTCAACGTCGAGATATCACGCGTGCGCGAGCAGGTGAGCCAGCCGCTGCCCGGCGAAATCCGCCTGCAATGGTGGACCGACGTGCTCGCAGGATCGGGGCATGGCGGCGTCGAAGGCAACCCCGTCGCGGCCGAGCTATTGCTCGCGATCCGGACCCATGGCCTTCCGGTCGAGCCGCTGTCGCGGCTGATCGATGAGCATCAGTTCGATCTCTACAACGATCCGATGCCGAGCTTGGCGGCGCTCGAGGGCTACATCGACGACACGTCGTCGGCGCTGTACGCGCTCGGTGCGCGCATCATGGGACGGCCATCCGAGGCCACGGATCATCTCGCGCGCCATGCAGGATTCGCGCACGGCTTTGCGCGCGTGATTGCGGCGTTGCCGTTCGATGCATCGCGGCGGCAATTGTTCGTGCCGCTGCAATTGCTCGAGCAACACGGCAGCAGCATGGAAGAGGTGTTTTCCGGCAAGGAGACGCCGCAACTGCGCGCGGCGCTGGATCAGCTGATCGGCGAAGCGCGCACGCATCTGAAAACCGCATTGGGGTTGCTGGCGGACGCGCCACTGGTAGTCCGCCCGCTATTCCTGCCGCTGGCGTTGGTGCGACGCGATCTCAAGCGCATGTCGCGCGCGGACAGTGATTTGTTTGCGCCGAAGGTGACGTCGCGGCTGCGGATTTTGTGGACGCTGTGGCGGGCGTCGCGAAGGCCGTTATTTGGAAATTAGACGCGGGCGTTCCCCGGACGCAGCGCAGCGCGTAGCTTTTTGCGGAGCGGCATGAAGAATGCCGCACCGCGTCCGGGACACGGAAACCTCACGCCGCCGCCGGCACGCGCAAATGATCGGCGATCCAGCGATCGAGATCGGCCAGCGCGCGGGCGCTGAGCGCCTGCTTTTTGGCGACGGTCTTCTCGTTACCGCGCAGCCGCGTGCCGTCGGGCTTTCGGGTCGGCGAATTGGACAGCGGTGGGAATAACCCGAAATTGATGTTCATCGGCTGGAACGAGCGCGGCCCGGCATCGATGGTCTCGATATGGCCGCCGGTGATATGACCGAGCAGCGAACCCAGCGCGGTGGTCGGCGGCGGCGGCGCCAATGATTGCGCGCGCGCATCGGCGGCGGCGTAGAGGCCTGCGATGAGGCCGACGCTGGCGGATTCCACATAGCCCTCGCAGCCCGTCATCTGCCCGGCGAAACGCAGCCGCGGCTGCGCGCGCAGCCGCAACTGTCCATCGAGCAGTTTCGGCGAATTCAAAAACGTATTGCGATGCAGCCCGCCGAGTCGTGCGAATTCGGCATTTTCCAGCCCGGGGATGGTGCGGAAAATCTGCTGCTGCGGCCCGTATTTCAGCTTGGTCTGAAAACCGACCATATTGTAGAGCGTGCCGAGTTTGTTGTCCTGGCGCAGCTGCACGATGGCATAGGCCTTCACGCTCGGATCGCGGGGATTGGTGAGTCCAACAGGTTTCATCGGGCCGTGGCGCAGCGTCTCGCGGCCGCGCTCCGCCATCACCTCGATCGGCAGGCAGCCATCGAAATAGGGCGTGCTGGTTTCCCAGTCCTTGAAGTCGGTCTTCTCGCCCGCGATCAGCGCATCGACAAAGGCGTCGTATTGCTCTTTGGTCATCGGGCAATTGATGTAGTCGGCGCCGGTGCCGCCGGGCCCGACCTTGTCGTAGCGCGACTGAAACCACGCCACCGACATGTCGATGGAATCCTTGTACACGATCGGCGCGATCGCATCGAAGAACGCCAGCGCGTTCTCGTCGGTGAGTTCGCGGATCGCGTCCGCCAGCGGCGCCGAGGTGAGCGGCCCGGTCGCGACAATGACGTTGCGCCAATCCGCTGGCGGCAGGCCACCGATCTCGGAGCGGTCGATCTCGATCAGGGGATGATCGTCGAGAGCCTTGGTGACGGCGGTAGAGAATCCGTCGCGGTCGACCGCCAGCGCGCCGCCGGCCGGCACCTGGTTGGCGTCGGCGGCGCGCATGATCAGCGAGCTTAAGCGGCGCATTTCGGCGTGCAGCAGCCCGACCGCGTTGTTGGCGGCATCGTCGGAGCGGAACGAATTGGAGCACACCAGTTCGGCGAGGCCGTCGGTGCGGTGTGCCTCGGTCGTCCTGTTGGGGCGCATCTCATGCAGCACGACGCGGACGCCGGCATTGGCGACCTGCCAGGCGGCTTCCGAGCCAGCGAGGCCGGCGCCGACGATATGGACGGGTTCAGGGGAGAGGGTGCCTGTCATGGCGCAGGGGTAGCGCGTTTTCAGGCGAAGTGGAATCGCGTTTGATCTCGCAGATACGACAACGCCCGCAACGAGGCGGGCGTTATCCGTGTCAGATGTCAGATGTCAGCCGAGGGGCATCAGCTGTTGTAGGAACCGGCTGCGACGCGCGGAATGTCCGAGCGATCAAGGCCGATATCGGCCAGTTCGCGATCGCTGAGCTGGGACAGTTCGCTGACATTGCGCTGATAGTCCCGGAACGCCTGGATCATGCGGATGAGCGAGAGCAACATGGGTAGTCTCCTTGTCTTGACGATTCAGCTCTTGGAGGAAAGCCGCATCGTTGAAAGCAATATAGGGCATGCCTTCGCGCTGCAGCAGTTCCAATGGTGCGATGCAGCTAAGTGTAATATGCATGGCTATGGCAAGGAATGATTAACCTTTCGCCTTGACTGCATGTTTGAGTGACAGTGGTTTCGGCGGCCTGCGGGTGCGCGTCACAAATCTCCTGTATAATCATCAGCTTGCTGTAGATTATCTGTCGCGAATCCCACGATTAGGCGAGCATCCAGGTCCAGGTTCGGGATGAATATCCTTTGATTTCAGAGTTTCCGGGTTAGACCGTAATGAGCCCTTCTGAGCAGTTCAACATGCGTGATTCGCATACAAGATTGTAGAAATGAACAATGGTATCATCCTTGTCTGGGCTGATAGCGCTATGGTTTCCGCCAATGCCGGTCCAGCGCGCGGCAATATCAACAATAGACGTGGATCGGTCCGCATGGCATCAGCGCCGCAGCGTACTGAGGGCGTGCAGCCGCTATTCAATTTTGAGGATCCATGACCCATCCATCCCGCAGTTGCCGATCTCTTCTGGGCATTGCCGCCGCGGTGCTCGGTCTCATCGCGATCCCGTCGATGACGGTCGCCCAGATGCAAATGGACAAAGCCGGGCAGGGTGCCGGCAGCGCGACATTCAAGCTCGGCGATCTCACCGTGACGTCGCCATGGACGCGGGCGACGCCGGGCGGCGCCAGGATCGCCGGCGGCTATCTGAAGATCACCAACAACGGCGCCTCGGCCGACCGCTTCACCGGCGCGAAGTCCGATGTGTCGGATCATGTCGAGATCCACGAAATGTCGATGAGCGACGGCGTGATGAAAATGCGGCCGTTGCCGAATGGCCTGGAAATCAAGCCCGGCGAAACCGTCGAACTGAAATCGGGCGGCTATCACCTGATGTTCATGGACCTGAAGCAGCCGCTCAAGCAGGGCGACACCATGAAGGCGACGCTGCAGTTCGAGAAAGCCGGATCGCTCGACGTGAACTTCAACGTCAACGCATTAGGCGCGACCGCTCCGCAGCACTAAATCCATTACCGACTTGTAATCAAAACCGCATCCGGCGCATGACACATTTGCGCCATGCGCCGATCACATTTTTCTCGCGCGAAATTCATTCCGCAACTTATCCGTGATCGGCGAACAATCCGTTCTACAGAATCCGGCAATGATGCTGGATCTGTTCGAACAGGAAAGTAACATGAGCAATAAGTTACTCGGAGCGGCCGCAATGGCCGCCATACTCCTCGCAGTTGCACCGGCGTCCGCTGCGAAAATGGGAGGCTGCAGCGGCGAAAACTTGTCGAAAACCGAATCCATGATCGAGGTCATGGCCGACGGCGAAGGCAAGATGGCGGCGCAAAAGGAAATTGCGCAGGCGCAGGACGCGCTGCTCAGCGGCAAGATGGGCGTATGCGCCATGCATCTCAGCAAGGCGATGCACGCGGGCTCAATGAAGTAAGATCGGTAATTCGAACGTCATTGCGAGCAAAGCGAAGCAATCCAGAGCCACGAAGAAAGACTGGATTGCTTCGTCGCTTCGCTCCTCGCAATGACGAACGAGAGCCGTAGGGTGGGCAAAGGCGCTGTTGCGCCGTGCCCACCGTTCTTATTCGGGACTCGGGATCGGATGGTGGGCGCCACCGGACGCGTTCACGCCCGGCGGCGTTGCCACCCTACGCATCTGTGTGTATCACGGCGCCCGCGCGAGTTGGCTCGCGAAACTGGCGATGGTCCTCGAATAAACCTCGCTCTTGTTCCACTGTTGGATCACATCGAAATTGGCGCTGCCGGGCTCCCAATCCTTGCCGCGCTGCCAGCCGTAACTTGCCAGAAAGTTCGCCGTCGAGGCCAGCACATCCGGCGCGCTGCGCAACAGGTCGCGGCGGCCATTGCCGTCGAAATCGACCGCGAATTTGATGTAGGACGACGGCATGAACTGGGTCTGGCCGATTTCGCCGGCCCAGGCGCCGCGCATTTCGGACGGGGCGAGATCGCCGCGCTCGACGATGCGCAACGCGTCCATCAGTTCGGCACGGAACATCTCGGAACGCCGGCAATCATAGGCCAGCGTCGCCACCGAGCGGATGGTCGAAAATTTTCCGATGTTGACGCCGTAGTCGGTCTCCAGTCCCCAGATCGCCACCAGTACCTCGCCGGGCACGCCGTAACTTTGCTCGATGCGCGACAGCACCGAGCCGTATCGCTTCAGCATATCGGCGCCGCGCGACAGCCGGGGCGGCACCATGCGGCCGGAAAATTCCTCAAAGCTTTGCTTGAACACGCGCTGTCCGCGATCCCGCGACAGCACGCTTGGATCGAGCGTCACGCCGCCCAATCCGGTTGCGATGGCGGTTTGCGAGATGCCCTTGGCGGCCGCCTCGGTTTTGAAATCAGCCAGCCAGGCGTCGAAATTGCCGCTTCCGCAGCTTGCCGTCAAACCGGGCGAGGAGGCTGCAATCAACATTGCGCCCGCCGCGAACGCGCTAAGAAGGGGGCGGAGGGTCATCGTGGTCATCGGCTCTGAAATCGACTCGCGAATAATGAATGGTCCCCCGGAATATGAAATGTCGGCGGAGACCGCGGCCAAAACAAGGCTACGTGTCCCGGACGCGGTGCGGCATTCTTCATGCCGCTCCGCAGAGCCGGGACCCCGGTTCTAACGCTATCATTAACCGGGGCCCCGGATCAGCAGCGCACCACGCCGCGAAGTGCGGCGCGCTGCGCAGCATCCGGGGAACGTCAACGCCCCATCGCCGCCGCGAAGGCGTTGCCGTCGCGGACGCCTAGTTCGTAGGCAGCGCGGATGCCGCCGGGATTGGTGATGTCGAACTGCGACAGATTTATCTTCTGTGACTGCTGCACGTAGCTGCGGCCGGTGACCTCCGGGATGTTCTTGTACAGCCGCGTCAGCAGCACCAGCGTACGTCCACCGGCGGCTTCGATTGGTTGCAGCGGCTCGATCGGCACATTGTCGACCAGGCCGCCGTCGAACGCCGGCGTTCCGTTCACCAGCGTCACGGGCATGAACGGCGGCACGCCGCTGCTGGCCATGAACACCGCATGCACGTCGCGCGCATCGGCCAGCGATCGTGCGGACACGAATTCAGGACGAAAGCCGAGCGCTCGGCCGAGGCGGGGGTGCACGGGATGCAGCAGATGTTTTTCAAGCTGATAGGCGCCGATGCCGATCAGCGCACCGGCGAGCGGCGGCAAGCCGCGCGGCAGCCGCGTCACCGCGATCTGCAGATCGGTGATGGCGTTGAGCTTGGCCAGCGCGTCGCCGTCGATGGTTCGCGCCAGCAGTTCGTTATAGAGCGGGCCGACCGGACACAGCGCTTCGCCGCGGCGCCAGGCCGCGACATCGAAGTTCTTCAGGTGCGGGCCGCAGCCGTCATAGACCAGCTGGCGGGTTTGCGGACCGCTGCCGAGCAGCGAATAGGCCGCGGCGAACGCGCCGGCGCTGGCCGCGACCACCAGCTTCGGCGCGAGCCCCAATCGCGGCGCCGCCGCCTCATAGAAACCGCCCTGCCAGTAACAGCGGTTACCACCGCCGGCGAATACCACCGCATCGAACATTCAGCGCTGCTTTTCCATTCAGATCGACAGCGCCTGCATGCCAAACCGCGGCTCAACAAGCAAACAATTCCTGCCCTCATCCTGGGAGCGCGCCCCTGCGCGCGTCTCGAAGGATGGCGGCAAGCGCTCGTGGCTGATCCTTCGAGACGCCGCGCAAAGAGCGCGGCTCCTCAGGATGAGGGCTGCGATTTGGCGATCAGCGATCCTTGCGGCGCCACTGAAACAGCGATGACGGAAAGTCCGCGGCATAGCGCTGCACTTTCACCAGCGGAGGAGGGGCGTGCGAGACCGCGACCGGCTCGATCACCTTGCGATAGAGATGCCAGGTGGCGTGGCCGAGCAGCGGGATCACGATCGCAAGGCCAAGGAAGAGCGGCAGCGAGCCGAGCACCAGCAGCACCGCGACGATCAATCCCCATGCCGCCATTGGCACCGGATTGCGTGCGACGGCCCGCAGCGACGTGATCATGGCGTCGGCGGCGCTGGCGTGACGATCGAGCATCAAGGGGAATGAAACCACGCTGATGCACAGCGCCACTACGGCGAACAGGAAACCGACGCCGCAGCCGACCACGATCAGCCACCATCCCTGCGATGTCGTCAGCACGCGTTTGGCGAAATCCGGAATTCCGGCCGCCGATTCATAGCCGAAGGCCGCGACGTAAACCGCCTGCGCGGTCGCCACCCAGATCACGAACAGCGCCAGCAGCAGCGTGCCGAGCCCCAGCATCGCGCCAAAGGACGGCGAGCGCAGCACCTCGGTCGCATGCCAGGCCGACGCCTCTTCGCCGCGCTCGCGCCGATAGCTCAGTTCGTAAAGACCGAGTGCCGCGAATGGGCCAAGCAGGGCAAAACCGGCGGCGAGCGGAAACAGCAGCGGCAGCACCGAATAACCGAGCACCGTGCGCGCCAGCACCAGTCCCAGCACCGGATAAATCAGGCAGAGGATGATGGCATGGCTCGGCACCGCCTTGAAATCTTCCCAGCCGAGCCGCAGCGCGTCGCGCAGATCGGAAAGTCCAATGGTTCGGATCACCGGTGCTGTGGCGGCGTCGGGCGCGGCTGGCACCAGTGGCGTGACATTGCCGGGATATGGAGTAGCCATTTCATTGTCTCCCTGAACGCTGCGGCAAATTCATCGCACGGCGTAAGGCGCGCGCGTTTGCCTTGGATAAAACCATCGCGATCGGGCCAGACGCGAAACTCAAGGAAACCAAACGGGCCAGGTCGCGAACTGAACGATGATCGTAAGCCCAATCCGTTGAACGCGTTGCTCACGGTTCGGTGATGGTGCGGCGGGACAACGCAGCCAGCTAGCTGACGGCGCTGCCTTATTTGCCGGCGAGAGCAGGCACGCTCAGCGATCGAACGATCGACTGCATCATACCCATCATCAGGCGCCACCACATGCGGTCGCGCAGGTACCCCCGTGCTGCATTGGCAAGGCCGGTTCACGGGGCTAGAGTCGCAGCGATCCGACCCGGTACTGTCGGGACTGAACGAAGTGCCGCGCGACAGCTTCACACCGCCTTCACGTTCACAGGGAGCGAACCGATGAGTATTTTTGGAAAAATCATGAGCGCGATATTTGGCCCCGCCAAGGCCGATCCCGCGGCACCAGGCGCCGCGCCTGGCGGGAGCGGTGCGGCCCCTGCGGGCGGCGGCTCGACCGGAGCATCGCCACCGCCGCAGAGCGTCGATGTTGCCCCGATCCTCGACAAGGCCGTTGCCGCCAAAGGCGAAAAGCTGGAATGGCGCACTTCGATTGTCGACCTGATGAAGGCGCTCGACATCGATTCAAGTTTCAGCGCGCGCAAGGAACTGGCCAAGGAGCTCGGCTACACCGGCGACAGCAATGACTCCGCGAGCATGAACATCTGGCTGCACAAGCAGGTGATGACCAAGCTCGCCGCCAATGGCGGCAAGCTGCCGCCTGAGATCAAGCACTAACGCCACTCCCGCGTTTGATCCAAAGGCCCGCATTCGTGCGGGCCTTTTCGCTACGACCCGCGGCGAACGATGCTATTGATCATCCTGCCTGAGATTGGACGGAATATCCGAAGGCGGGCAGGGGTTGGAAATGATTGCACCGGAACGAGCGATCATGATGAAGCTTAAATCTGCCGGGCTCGCCCTTGCGATCTCGATTGCATTGCCAGGCGCGGCGCAGGCCGAGACGCTCAAGGTCCTCACCGCCGGCGCTTTCAAGCAGGTGCTGCTGGCGGTCATTCCGCAGTTTCAGGCTTCCGGCCACGACGTCAAATGGGAAACCGACACGGCCGGCGGCATTGCCAAACGCGTCGAAGCGGGGGAGGTGTTCGATCTCGTGATCGCGTCGCCGGCTGCGCTCGATGGGCTCGGCAAATCCGGCAAGCTCGAAGGCCGCGCCGTCGATCTTGCCAAAGTCGGCGTCGGGGTGGCGGTGCGGGAAGGTGCCGCGAAACCCGACATCAGCAGCGTGGACGCTTTCAAACAGGCGCTGCTGGCGGCGAAGGGCGTTGCCTATATCGATCCGGCCTCGGGCGGCACCAGCGGGATTTACGTGGCGAGCCTGATCGACAGTCTTGGGATCGGCGCCGAGATCAGACAAAAAGCCGTCCTGGTGCAGGGCGGCGCCGCGGCGGATCGCGTGGCCCGTGGCGAAGCCGAACTTGCGATCCATCAGATCAGCGAAATCCTCCCCGTCAAAGGCGTGGTGCTGGTCGGCCCGCTGCCGCCGTCTATTCAACGATATACGGTGTATTCTGCGGCTATCGCCGCTGGTACCAAGGAAAAGCCATCGGCGCAGGCGTTGATCGATCTGATGAGAAGCAGTGCCGGCGCCGCGGCCATCAAGAACACCGGCATGGAGCCGATCGACCAAAATCCGCCGGCAAAATAATCTTAAAAAGCGCAGACAGGAGAATCCCATGGACAGCATCGACCGCAGGACCATTCTCGCAGCGAGCGCACTGGCGCTCGCCGGAGCCGCGACACAGGTTAAGCCGGCCGCGGCGCAGGCCGGGCCGAAGCCGATATTTCCGGTGGCCGCGACGACGATCCCGATCATCGGCGAGACCGACGTGTTCCAGGTGCGCCGCATCTATTGCATCGGGCGCAATTATGCCGCGCATTCGCGCGAGATGGGTTCGGACCCGACCCGGGAGCCGCCGTTCTTCTTCCAGAAGCCGACCGACGCGATCCAGAACGTGAAAGTCGGCGAGGTCGCGGATCATCCCTATCCGTCGCTGACCAAGAACTATCACTACGAGGTCGAACTGGTGGCGGCGCTGAAATCCGGCGGCACCAATATTCCGGTCGAGCAGGCGCTCGACCACGTCTACGGTTACGCTGTGGGTCTCGACATGACCCGGCGCGACCTGCAGCGCGCGATGGGCGACGAAAAAAAGCCGTGGGAAATCGGCAAGAGCTTTGATCACGCCGCGGTACTTGGCCCAATTCATCCGGTGTCAAAAACCGGGCACTTCAGCAAGGGCGGCATCTCGCTTGCGGTGAATGGCGCGGTGAAGCAGAACTCGAACCTTCTCAACATGAGCTGGAACGTCGCCGAGCAGGTCTCCAAGCTGTCCGAAGCGTTTGAACTAAAAGCGGGGGACATCATCTATTCCGGCACGCCGGAAAATGTCGGCCCCGTGGTCAAGGGTGACGTGCTGTTGTGCAAGATCGAGGGCCTGCCCGACATGTCGATCAAGATCGTCTGAGTTCTCTCGTCATTGCGAGCCAACGGGTCGGCGCAAAGCGCCGCCCGTTAGCGAAGCAATCCAGAGACGACTGGATTGCTTCGTCGCTTCGCTCCTCGCAATGGCGATCACGTCCCCGGCGGCGGCGCGAAGAAGCAGCGCCGCGTGCCGTCGGGCCGCTTGCAGCGCCAATAGGCGCCGTCAGGCGAGGGCTGCGCTTCCTTGAACGGAACGATCTCGCCATCGACCATGTGATAACCGGCGCCGCTCATCTGCACGTTTTCCGGCGGCACCACAAAGCAGTCGCCAAGGCCGCAGCACCATTCGCCGGCGACGTTGCGAAACCCGCCGGCGGAAATCCAGCTATCGTGCGCGAACGCGGGCGAGGCGCCCATTAGTCCCATAAACAACGCAGACGCGAAGCAAAGTGTCAAAATGCGCACCATCGTTGGACCTCATCTGTTGTCCCGGCGTGGCGACTCCTGACTTATCCCTGGGGGCTCCCGTGCGCGGCGGGTTGCTTTAAGCGCAACCGGCCCGGTGTCGGGCCCGCGAATTTTCGCGAACTCGAATCGTCGTCGAACATCACAAGGATAACATCGGCGCGTGAGTTCGCCGATCACATTTTGCGGCGATGATGGTGGCGCGTAGCGATCCGAGGAAGCCTTATCCCGCCAGATCCGAAAACTCCGGATGCCTGCGCAGGTAGTCCACCACAAAACCGCAGCCGGCGATCACCTTGCTGCCATCGGCGCGGATCAGCTCAAGCGCGCCATGCACCAGCTGCGACGCGATGCCACGTCCACGCAACGCGCGTGGCGTCTCGGTATGCGTGATGATGACAACGCCGGGCGCGAGACGATAATTCGCAAACGCCACCGCGTCGTCGACGTCGAGTTCGAAGCGGGAAAGGGATTTGTTGTCACGGACTTGAGGCATCAGCCGGTCACCGGGTTCGCCGAGCGCAGCTGTGCATTTAATAACCGCCATCGTTAGAATTGGAATGATTTCGCATAAACCGTTGAACTTGTGCGGATAGTTCGTGACATTTTGTTTTGCTTGTCAATGAAGACAATCGGGATCAGAATACAAGCTTAGGTCGCAGTCGACGAAACCAATATTTATTTTCAGGAGAACATTATGGCCATTGAACGGTATCGCGCTCGAGCAGGTTCTGAACTTTCAATTTCGGCAGCGGCGGAGGCCGAGGTTGCCGGAGGGTATACCATCGAAATTCAGTTTTTAGGCGGGCTTACCGACGCCCAGAAGGCCGCGTTCAAGCACGCGGCAAATCGATGGACTCACGCCATCACCGGAGATTTGCCCGACGTCATTGTGGGCAATGAAACGATCAACAATCTTCGCATTACCGCGCAGGGAACCGACATCGACGGGGTTGGACAAATCCTCGGACAGGCGGGTCCGAACCGCCTGCGTCCGAAAAATGCCGGCGCCGCCGCTTTCCTGCCGGCCACCGGCGACATGCAGTTCGACACCGCCGACCTCGCCGACATGGAAAGCAACGGCACCCTGGACGACGTGATCACCCACGAGATGGGGCACGTGATCGGCATCGGAACGGTGTGGACCAACAAGAAATTATTGTTCGGCGCCAACACCAGCAACCCGACATTCCGCGGCGCCAACGCCATGCGTGAATACGGCAAGCTGCGCGGCTCCGCGACCCCGCTGCCCGTTCCGGTGGAAAACACCGGCGGAGCAGGCACCGCCAACTCGCATTGGCGGGACTCGATCTTCAACGCGGAATTGATGACCGGCTTCGTCAATGAGGGCGGCAACCCGATGAGCCGCGTGACCATCGCCAGCCTGCAGGATCTTGGCTACCAGGTGAACATGGATGTCGCGGAGCCATATCAGCTGCCCAATCATCTGGAGATGGCCGAGGCGGGAGTGGTGGAGGCGCACGCCGAAAAGGAAAACGGCATTGTGCTGAGGCGGCTGCCGATTACTCTGGATGACAGCAGCCTCGTCCCTTAAGGCCGGGCTCCGTCCGTAACCCAAGGACCGCCGATGGAAGGCATGAAGCGAACCGAAGCGATCGTGCTTCCGGATTCGTCGTTGATTCCGTCGCACTGTCTTATCTCGCCCGCGCCCAATCAGTTCACCCACGAGGTGACAGCGGCGCAGCCGTTCTATGCCTCACTTGGAACGCCGGCCGGACCGCCCGCGGGGCAGTTCGATGCCGGCGCCAAGGTCGTGCTGCTGTATCGCGACGGCGGCGAGATGTGCCGCGTCGTCGATGGCGGCGGGCGTTACGTGGACACAAGGCTTGCCGGTTTGCGGCGGCTGTGAGGATTCTGCCGGAGGCAACGAGAACAACCGTCATCCTGAGGAGCGCGGCGAAGCGTGAGCGAAGCCGGGCGTCTCGAAGGATGGACCTGGATTCGCGGCCATCCTTCGCGACGCCGCCTGCGGCGCGCCTCAGAAAATGTGGGCTCTGTGGTCAGAGGCGACGTACCTTCGGCATCACTGCCGACGGGTGTGTATGGGTCCTCGCTTTCGCGAGGACGGCGGCGGAGTGCGCGGCCACCGCGTTGGAAAAATTTCTGGATTCAAATTTCAAACAGCCACGCGTCTTCGTTCTCGCTGCCGCGCGAGTTGGGCTTTTGGTTCTCTCCCCTCGAAGATGAGGGGAGACGGAGCGCCGAAAGGCGCACCTTAGGTAACGGCCGCGGCTTGTTTCCCGGATCGCCGGGAAATAGAGGCACACGGCAACGCCTCTCGACGCTCCGTCGCGGCGTCTTAAAACCCCGGTCCGCGCTTCCGGGGACTCGGCTCCCGGCGATTTCGCGCCGCTCGCCTGTCCCCGTCCAGCCAGCTTAAGTGGCAGACCCTTTTTAAGGGCCGGACGGAAACCCAGGGCCTCCCGAGTCCGTGCTTGCGAGGCACGTCCCCTGGCGCCGCATCAGCCTTCGGGTTGCCCCTCCGGCCAGCTTTCGCTCTGCCCCACTTCAGAACGCCTCATGAAGCGCCCCTCACTGGACAGGACGCGATCAGGATAAGCGAGGTTCTGGGGGCGGGGATAGGTATACATTCACAAGTTCGTGAGCAATGGTTTTAGGGGGTTTGTCGCGCAGATCTTGTCGTTGCCGGGCTTGACCCGGCAACCCATCGTCTTCGAAAGAATCTTTCGAAAAGAGATGGATGCGCGGGTCTAGCCCGCGCATGACGACGCCGTATTGATGGCGCGAGCAAGCGCCTCACGACGCCGGGTACCGCGTAAGATCGGAAACTCGGGGATGCCTGCGCAGATAATCCGCCACAAACCCGCAGCCGGAATTGCGAGGGCAAGGGGCTGGTGAAGAACCGGGACAGGGTGGTGAAGTGCCAGAGGTGTAAAGCGACTGCGGGTAAGCTAGCTCGAGCGCGCAGCCCGTATCAGCGAAGCGAGATGCGCGAGCCCCGTTAGAATCCCGGATGTCGCTGCACTCATCCGGGCTGAGCTTGCTGCATGCTTGAAAATCGGCTCAGCTTGTAGAGCGCAATAGCGAAGCGTATTGCACCGCAAGTATCTATTCAACGAAAGAGGCGGAATACGCGTCGCTATTCCGCCCCCGAGCTGCGAACCGTTCCGCTACATCGGATAAGTTCCTGTGCCGGTGTATTTGTTCGGGCCGTTCTGGACGGTCACATGGATCGCGTTGTGATTGGAGTGGGTTGAAAGATAGTCGAGGACTTGCCCCACGGTGTAGAGAGGGTTTGGCGTAGTTTTGGTGGTGATCACCCAGGTTGCAGGACTGGCCCTGGTAGGATGAGCGACTGCGGTGGTTGCGATCGCGGTATCGACCGAAACTTTATTGGTGTTGCCCGCGGCGCTCAAAACTCCACCTTTATTGGTTATGGATGGCATATCTAACTCCCTGTGGCCGAACGTTCTGAATCGCGCAGCGTGATCGAGCAGCATGTTACCCGCCCTTGTAGTAGAACTTTTAATTGAAAGCTGCCTGGTTTGCAACCAGAGCAGTGCGGCAATAATGCCAGCTTTCGATCGCAACATGCCAACTCGGCACACGCCCGGAGCAAACATCATGGCCAATGAAAAAGGCCCCAACGTCAAGAAGAAGCAGAGGTGCAAGAATTGCGAAGGCAAGGGACTGGTGAAGAAGGGTGACAAGGTGGTGAAGTGCCAGCGGTGTGGGGGATGGGGGTGAGGTGATCTCACAACACCAGCAGCGTGAAAGCATACGTCGCAATCACCGAGCACCGCGTTGACGTGGTTGGAAGACTATCGAAAGGCGCAAATCGACCAGCGATTGGAAGTCCCGGTTGTGCGAGCAGAATCAGCTCTATGCCCAGAATTTTCTAAAAAGAGAAAATCCTTCCCACTCACCTTTTTCTAGCTGCCGGCGAATCCGTTTAATTCCGCCACCAGCAGTCTTGAAAACATAGAACACTCCTACGATAGCAAACAATCCCATACTAACGAGTTGATGCGTGCCAACGCGCCAATCTGTGCCGAGGGTCGGATATGCATATGCAAAGGCGAGAGAAACCCCGGCCAACACTCCAAACAGCGCACCCCAAAATATGAAATTAGTCGCAAACGATATTGAAAGCTGTCGGGCCGAGATAAGTTGTTGAACCCAAATAGGTTGTGCGTTCGCTTCTCCAGAAGACACCAACTGATCTACGTCACCTGAAATGTTTGTATGGTTTAAATAGTCGTCAACTGCTTCACAAAAAAGGCGCTGAGTTCCGAGTTTTTTGAACATCAACGGAATGAATAGTATGACTCCATGCAGCGGCCAAAGCCCCGGCAACATGAGCATGCTCACTATACCGAATCCCGAAAAAAATACGGCGTATAAAAGAAAATATCTGCGGTCGTTGTTCCAGTCTTCGTACAAAGAGTAGTATGGATTCCAAATCATTCTATAGTAGGTTGCAAGATATAATGAATACAGGAGGTTGATCACCAGATAACAGACGATTGAAAAATCGCCTGAATCATAAATTATGTCCGTTAGCGGAGAATACTTATCAATTTTGCGCAATAAAAAAATGTACACCGCTGCGTTGGCCGGAATTAGCGTAACAAGAACTAAATCCGCGCCTGAGTCAGAGCGCCGTTCTTTTGGGGTGCTTTCAACGGGACGTGGAATACGCCCTTCTTTTGGGTGGAATAAATAGTCGCGCAAAGCTTCCCATCTATTACCAAATTGCCAGATTGGAATTTTAGCCATCGCTGGCCTCTGCTACCAAAACTGGATTCTTGGAAAAAAATTGATATCGAATACGACGAAAGTTGATCTTCCAGTTCATTCTAAATACGCGAAGTCTAATATACCAAAATAACAACGTCGTTAGCGCCTGTACTACCTTGCCATAACTGAACAATTGGATCGCCGGTGCTTTTGATAAACCAAACGCACGCAAATTCAATTTTACTAGTTCAGAGACCCTATCTCTATTATAAACGCTGAACAGCGTCCTAGTCATCAAGTTTGAATAATATTCTTTGTCGTATGATCCTCTGGGACTTCTAGCTAGATAATACGCATATGAGACCTGATCGTCTTCGAGTTCAAATAATCGAAATAGAGAATTGTACAACAAACGAAAGGGATGAATGCCGTCTCGAGATCGCATCTCATCCAATTTGGATTTAAAGAGCCCGTAGTGGCTTATTTCATCCGCTGCAAGTCGTAAGCAGATAATTCGTAGAGGTTCGTCCTCTACGATGGTGCTCATGGCTTTGTAATATGTACTTGTTCCGGACTCCACGGAACATCTGGAAAGTAATTCTGCCGATTTAGACCCGCGAATTGACCGTTGTTCATCAGAATCTTGATATGCCAACGTAACTTCGGTGGTGTATCGTTTAAATAACGCATCAAAATCTAATTCGGGAAGCGCATGTTTAAGCCAAGTAGATAACGCAATGCCGTGTTCGTTTTCCTCCTTCGACCATTTGAGAATACGGCTCACAAAATAAGGTTCATCACAAAATACTCGCGCCAAATACTCCCCATACGAATCCCCTCGCGATTCAATCAAGGAGGCGGCAACGAGTAGTTGGGTGAGATCTATACTCACCTTTGATGGAGTACATTTCCCCCAAGGAATTCCCTGCAATAGGCGCTGGCCGTCGCTGGTCGTAACAGCGCTCATGGCTTTCCCCCGCAATTGGTCAAGTAAAGGTTGCAAGAAAACAAACAACAATCAAGCTTATTCTACTACTCCGCCGCCTCGCTCGCCCCGCGCTTCCTTCTCCCGCCCGCGCCCTTCGCCAGCACCGGCCCCAAAAACTTCCCCGTATAGCTCCTCGGCGCCTTGACGATATCCTCCGGCGGGCCCCAGGCGACGATTTCGCCGCCGCCGTCGCCGCCTTCGGGGCCGAGGTCGATCACCCAGTCGGCGGTCTTGATGACTTCGAGATTGTGCTCGATCACCACCACGGTGTTGCCCTGCGCCACCAGCTCGTGCAGCACTTCAAGCAGTTTCTTCACGTCGTGGAAATGCAGGCCGGTGGTCGGTTCGTCGAGAATGTACAACGTGCGGCCGGTGGCGCGCTTGCTCAATTCCTTGGCGAGTTTGACGCGCTGCGCTTCGCCACCGGACAGGGTGGTGGCCTGCTGGCCGACATGGATGTAGTCGAGGCCGACGCGGTGCAGCGTCTTGAACGTTTCGCGCACGCGCGGCACCGCCTTGAAGAATTCGGCGGCTTCCTCGACGGTCATGTCCAGCACGTCTGATATCGACTTGCCCTTGAACAGCACCTCCAGCGTCTCGCGGTTGTAGCGCTTGCCCTTGCAGACGTCGCAGGTGACGTAGACATCGGGAAGAAAGTGCATCTCGATCTTGATGACGCCGTCGCCCTGGCAGGCTTCGCAGCGGCCGCCTTTGACGTTGAACGAGAACCGCCCGGGCTCGTAGCCGCGCGCCTTGGCTTCGGGCAGGCCGGCGAACCATTCGCGGATCGGTGTGAACGCGCCGGTGTAGGTCGCTGGATTCGAGCGCGGGGTGCGTCCAATCGGCGATTGATCAATGTCGATGATCTTGTCGATATGCTCGAGACCCTCGATGCGGTCGTGCGGGGCGGCGCCTTCGCTGGCATTGTTGAGCTTTCGCGCGATCGCCTTGTAGAGCGTGTCGATAAGCAACGTCGACTTACCGCCGCCGGAGACGCCGGTGACGCAGGTGAACAGGCCCAGCGGAATTTCCGCCGAGACGTTTTTCAGATTATTGCCGCGGGCGTTGATCACCTTGATGGTGCGGCGATGGTTCGGCGGCCGCCGCTCCGGAATCTCGACCGACAATTCGCCGGTGAGATACTTTCCGGTCAACGATGCCGGATTGTTCATCACCTCGGCGGGCGTGCCCTGGGCGACGATATGGCCGCCATGCATGCCGGCGCCGGGGCCGACATCGACCACATAGTCGGCGACGCGGATGGCGTCCTCGTCATGCTCGACCACGATCACGGTATTGCCGAGGTCGCGCAGCCGCTTCAACGTTTCCAAAAGCCGCGCATTGTCGCGCTGGTGCAGACCGATCGAAGGCTCGTCCAGCACATAGAGCACGCCTGTCAGCCCCGAGCCGATCTGCGAGGCCAAGCGAATGCGCTGGCTTTCGCCGCCGCTCAATGTGCCCGACGC
>Ga0193726_1000324_pt1 | contig 57425 bp, 44 predicted proteins | sample H2c1metaG_FD_144928 | JGI IMG/M metagenome (GOLD analysis project Ga0193726, IMG submission 144928) | Soil microbial communities from a riparian zone of the East river system, Colorado, United States - H2c1 | ecosystem: Environmental > Terrestrial > Soil > Riparian zone | place: USA: East River... | reverse complement strand
CAGCGGTCCGGCCACGAACGGATTCTTCTCGCTTTCGGAGCGGCAGAATTCATAGCCGAAATCCTTGCGCAACTGCGCGTAGGGATTGGCGACGCCGTTCTTGTGGTTCTTGGCCGCGATCATCGCCAGCGCGTCGGACTGGTCGCCGTATTTCTGGAAATAGGCCTGCGCGATCTTGCCGAACACGCCGGCGAAGCCGCCGGGGGTATCGCCATCCTCCGGCAGATACGATGCGCGCAGCAAATTGCGGCCGATCTCCGGTCCCGGCGTGCGCGTCATCTGCTCGACGCCGACCACCAGCACGATCTTCGCCGCCCCCGCCTCGATCGCGCGGACGCCCTGATGCACCGCCGCAGAGCCCGTGGCGCAGGCGTTCTCGACCCGCGTCGCCGGCTTGAAGCGCAGTTGCGGATCGGCCTGCAGCACCAATGATGCAGTAAAATCCTGCGGCGAGAAGCCGGCGTTGAAATGGCCGAGCACGATTTCATCGACATCGGCGGCCGAGATGCCGGCATCGGCCAGCGCTTCGTTCGCGACCTTGACCACGAGGCTTTCGACGGTCTCGGTATCGAATTTTCCGAACGGCGTGTGCGCCCATCCGACGATGCTGGCTGTCATGGTGGTGCTCCCTGTCGTGTTATGCGTCATTGCGAGCGTAGCGAAGCAATCCAGTGCTGCAAAGCAAGAACTGGATTGCTTCGTCGCTACGCTCCTCGCAATGACGGAGCGCTAGGCGACGACGTTGCCGCCGAGTTCGTCATCTATATGGATACGAATGATATCATCGAAAGTCTTCTCGGCGGTAGTAAAGCCGAGCTTTCGCGCCCGGCTGGCGTCGAAATTGCGCGGCCAGCCGTCGACGATGCCCATGATGAACGCATCCGGCTCGCGCTTGATCCGTGCCGCCACCTTGTCTCCCGCGACCCGCTTCAGCGCCGCGATCTCTTCGCCGACGGTCGCAGACAGGCCGGGCATGGTGAGGTTGCGCCGTGCGCCGGCGGCAGCACTGTCCATGGTCGCGGCATGGATCAAAAACCCAACCGCCGAGCGCGGCGAGGCATGCCAGTGGCGGACGTCCTCGGACACCGGCAGCACCGCTTCCTTGCCGGCGAGCGGTTCGCGCAGGATGTTGGAGAAGAATCCGGAGGCCGCCTTGTTGGGCAGCCCGGGGCGGATGCAGATGGTCGGCAGCCGGATGCCGATGCCGTCCATGAAGCCGCGGCGCGAATAGTCGGCCAGCAGCAGTTCGCCGATCGCCTTCTGGGTGCCGTAACTGAGCAGCGGCGTGTGGAAAAACTCGTCGCCGATGGCGTCGGGAAACGGCGCGCCGAATACCGCGATTGAAGACGTGAACACCACCCGCGGTCTGTAGCCGCCGCCGATCAGCCTGATGGCGTCGAGCAGCATCCGCGTGCCATCGAGATTGATGCGATAGCCCTTGTCGAAATCGAGCTCGGCCTCGCCGGAGACGATGGCCGCGAGATGAAAGATCACATCGGGACGATCGGCGACCAGCGGTTCGGCGGCGCCCGGGACCGCGAAATCGCAGGTCACCGTATCGACCGGAAATCCGGCATCGGGCTTTGCCGGCGCGACGACGTCCTGCAGCGTCATGCGTGTGATGTCGCTTTTTCCCAAGCGGCCATCGCGCAGCAGCCGCTCGGTAAGCTTGCGGCCGACCATGCCGGCCGCGCCGAGAATGAGGATGTGCAAGGGAAGTTCCTTCTTGTTATTATTTATCTCTCGTCATTCCGAGGCGCGCGGAGCGCGGGCCCGGAATCCATAACCACGATCGGCGTTTATGGATTCCGGGTCTGCGCCCCAAGAGGCGCATCCCGGAATGACGAAACTTCACTCCTTCACCGCTCCGGTCATCGCCGACACATAGTGTTCGACAAAGAACGCATAGAGGATGACCAGCGGCAGCGATCCGGCCAGCGCGCCGGCCATCAGCGAACCCCAGCGATAGATGTCGCCATCGACGAACTCGTTGACGATCGCCACCGGCACGGTCTTGTTATGGGTCGATTGCAGGAACGTGAGCGCGTAGATGAATTCGTTCCAGCACAGCGTGAAGCAGAAGATGAAGGCCGAGATCAGGCCCGGGATCGCCAGCGGCAGCACGATTTTGGTCAGGATCTGCCAGCGGCTGGCGCCGTCGATCAGCGCGCATTCCTCCAGTTCGAACGGGATGGTCTTGAAGTAGCCCATCAACAGCCAGGTCGAGAACGGAATCAGGATGGTCGGGTAAGTGAGGATCAGCGCCATCGGCGAGTCGAACAGGCCGTATTGGAACACGACCGTCGCCAGCGGAATGAACAGGATCGAGGGCGGCACCAGATAAGACAGGAAGATCAGTCCGCCGACCCATTGCGCGCCGCGATAGCGCAAGCGAACGATCGCGTAGGCCGCGAGCACGGAGGCTACGATAGACAGCACGGTGGCGCATACCGCCACATACATCGTGTTCCACAGCCACCACGGATAATAGCTTTCGAACAATAGTTTGTGGATGTGCTTGAAGGTCGGATTCCAGGTCCAGAACGGATTGAACTTGTCGAGATCGAGCAGTTGCTCGTCCGGTTTGATCGCGGTCAGCCCCATCCAGTAGAACGGAAACAGCAGCACGAACACGATGATCCCCAGCGGCAGATAGAGGGTCACCAGCCGGCGCGGCACCGATTCCAGGTAGCTCATGCCCTCGCTGTGATCGTCGGCGGCCACGGTCCGTGCCGGCCCCGACAGCACGGCCTTGAGGTCGATTTTGGGAGCGGGAACGTCAGTCATGATGCGACCTCCTCCCCGTCATTCCGGGGCGCGAACGCAGTTCGCGAACCCGGAATCCAGAGCAGCATTCCGGATTGGATTCCGGGTTCGCGCTTCGCGCGCCCCGGAATGACAAGAAGAAACAACTCAATCATTGTTCTCTCCCTGTTGCCACTTGCGCCGCTGCAGCCCGAACCACGACACCATGATCGCGGCGAGCAGGAACGGGATCATCGCGCTGGAGATCGCCGCACCCTCGCCGAGCTGGCCGGCGATGATGGCGCGCTGGTACGACAGCGTCGCCATCAGATGGGTGGCATTGACAGGGCCGCCGCGGGTCATCGCCCAGATCAGCTGAAAGTCGGTAAACGTAAACAGCACCGAGAACGTCATCACGACAGCGATGATGGGGGTCAGCAGCGGATAGGTGATGAAGCGGAACATCTCCCACTTGCTGGCGCCGTCCAGGGTTGCTGCCTCGTAGAGCGAAGGCTGCACGGTCTGCAGGCCGGCCAGCAGCGTGATCGCGACGAACGGCACGCCGCGCCAGATATTGGCGAAGATCACGCAGATCCGCGCCCAGGTGACGTCACCGAGAAAATTGATGTTCTGGGTGATCAGGCCGAGGTGCTTGAGCGACCACGAGATGATCGAGAACTGCGAATCGAAAATCCACCAGAACGCCAGCGCGGAGAGCACGGTCGGCACAATGAAGGGGATCAGCACCAGCGCCCGCAGCATCGCCTTGAACGGCATGTTCTCGTTCAGGAGCAGCGCCAGATAAAGCCCGATCGCGAACTTGATGGCGCTGGCGACGGAGGTGTAGAGCAGCGTATTGAACACCGAGAGCCAGAAGATCGTGTCGCCCCACAGCCACTCATAGTTCTCGACGCCGATGAATTCGCCGGCCCGTCCGATCTTGGCGTCGGTGAACGAAATCCAGACGCCGAGGCCCAGCGGATAGGCCAGGAAGAAGATCAGGAACGCCATCGCCGGCAGCATGAACCAGAAGCCGAGCCAGTTGCGATTGGTCCGGAGCTGATCCCAGGCGGTGGCCTCGCGGATCGGCGGCCTGGCGGCCCGGGTTTCGAATGCGATGTCAGCCATTGGCGCGATCCCGTATTATTCGTAAACCGTCATTGCGAGCGAAGCGAAGCAATCCAGCGGCGCTAAAAAGCAGACTGGATTGCTTCGTCGCTTTGCTCCTCGCAATGACGCATTTCGATATGATATCATCACGCTCATCTTAATGGAGCGGGCGGCGGTCGCCCACCGCCCGCTCCAAACAATTAACGATAAATACGCTTCAGCTGCCGTTCCGTCACGGCGATCGCACCCTTGGCGTCGTCGCGTCCGCTGCAGTAGTTGGCGAACATGTCGACCACCAGGAAGTCGGCGATCGCAGTCGCCGCCTTCTCGCCCGGCGTACCGATGCCGGATGCGGGAAGCGCGCGCTTGCTGGCCTGGCTGAACACCTGGTTCTTCGGATCGGCGGTCCACACCGGCGACGAGTCGTAGGCATTGAGCGTGTGGGTCAGATAGCCCCGCGCGCCGGACAGCCACTTGTCGAAGTTTTCCTTCTCCAGCATGAAGGCGACGAAAGCCTTCGCCGCGTTCGGATATTTGGTGAAGTTGAACGCGAGGATCGGAACCGCGAGCTGCAGTTCGGTCGGCTTGCCGATCGGCCCGACCGGCCACAACGCGTGATAGGTATCGTCCGCGAGTTCCTTCTTGTTCGGATCGTCCTTGGCGGCGACATAGATCGAGATGCCGTTGGCGGTGCAATAGAGTTCGCCCGCCAGATACGCCTTGTTGTTGGAGGAGTCGTTCCAGGATGCGACGCCGGGGATGAAGCTGTCGGACAGCGCCTTGGCGTATTCCAGCGCCTTGACGGTCTCCGGCGAGTTGATGATGACCTTGTCGTCCTTGTCGACGGTGAAGGCGCCGTGACCCCACAGGATCCAGTGCAGCCAGCCATTGGCGTCGCCGGTGGCATGCCCGAGCGGGAAGCCGGCGGGCGTATTGTTCGCCTTCAGCGCCTTGCACATGGCGAGGAAGCCCGGGAAATCCGTGGGGAATTCCTTGAATCCGGCCTTGTCGAGCGCGGACTTGCGATAGGTCATGTAGCCGCCGATGGTCGCGACGGGAATGCCGAGCCAGTCGTTGCCCTGCTTGCAGGTCTTTTCCGCGGCTTCAGTCCAGCCGCCGTACTTCTTGCCGAGATAATCGGCGACGTCGTTCATCTTGAGCACTTTGGTCGGGAACAGCTGCGGCAGCGTGTGCAGGCCCCAGGCCAGATCGAGGCCCGAGCCGGTGTTCGCCGCGACCGAGGCCTTTGGCTGCACGTCCTCGAAGGATTCCGAGAACACATTCATCTCGGTGCCGGTCGCCGTCTTGAACGCCGCGACCATGGCGTTGAACGCATCGTCTTCCGCCGGCACGAAACGCTTCCAGCGCATCACGGTGAGCTTGGCGCCCTTTTCCGCCTGCCATGGCGAGGTTTGCGCCCAGGCCTTGGCAAATTCCAGCAGAGCCGGTCCGGTCAGTGCGCCGGCCGCGGCAAGCGCGGTGCCGCCTTGAAGAACAGTACGGCGTGTAAAATCGTGCATAGTCTTCTCTCCCTTAAGGTTTTTTAGATATCAAGCGTTTAGCCGTTTACCCGTCGTCTCGTCGAACAGATGGACGAGCGCGGGATCTGGTTTAAGCCGGACCTTGTCGCCCGGATTGAATTGATGACGTTCGCGGAACACCGCGACGACCTGCTCGCCGCCGAGCTTGGCGAAAACCTGCGTCTCAGATCCGGTCGGCTCCACCACCACGATCTCGGCTTCCGCGCCGTCGTCGGCGATGGTGAAATGCTCCGGCCGCACACCGTAGATGATGGGCTTGCCGTCGGAGTTAGCGGGCGGCTTCGCAAGCGGCAGTGACACGCCATTCGGGCCTTCAAAGGTGGCGACGCCGTTGACCTTCACCCTGCCCTTGAGGAAATTCATCGCCGGCGAGCCGATGAAGCTCGCGACGAACTGGTTGTCCGGCCGGTCGTAGAGATCGAGCGGCGTGCCGATCTGCTCGACAATGCCGTCATGCATCACCACGATCTTGTCGGCCATGGTCATGGCCTCGATCTGGTCGTGGGTGACGTAAACCGTGGTGGTCTTCAGCCGCTGGTGCAGTTCCTTGATTTCGGTGCGCATCGCAACCCTGAGCTTGGCGTCGAGGTTGGACAGCGGCTCGTCGAACAGGAACACTTGGGGATCGCGCACGATGGCGCGGCCCATGGCGACGCGCTGGCGCTGGCCGCCCGACAATTGCCTTGGATAGCGATCCAGCAATGGCGTCAGCGCCAGGATTTCCGCGGCGCGCTTCACGCCTTTGTCGATTTCTTCCTTGCTCGCGCCGCGCAGTTTTAGCGAAAATCCCATATTGTCGGCGACCGTCATGTGCGGATAGAGCGCGTAGTTCTGGAACACCATCGCGATGTCGCGCTCTTTGGGCTGGACGTTGTTGACCACGCGGTCGCCGATCGAAATCGTGCCGGAGGTGATGTTTTCCAGCCCCGCCAGCATGCGCAGCAAGGTTGATTTGCCGCAGCCGGACGGTCCCACCAGCACGACAAACGCGCCGTCCTCGATCGGGACGCTCACGCCATGCAGGACCTCAAAGCCTCCGAACGATTTCCGCACGTCGTGAATCTGCACTGACGCCATACAATTCCCCTCCCAAGCGCTCGCGGCCATCCGGCTTTGGCCGTGGCCTTTTCTATTTTGACGGCGGTCATACCAGACTTTTTGGAAAATGTCGTTGGATCAAAGTCGTAGGGGGTTACCGCTGGCGCCAACATTGCGAACATTGCGGTGACATGCAAACATCGGCCGCCAACACGAACATTACGCACAAAAATAAGGCGTGTGCGCTGCGGGAGAAACAATGAACAAGCCGATAACCGGTATCGTCAGGCGCAAACTCCGATCCAGCGAGTGGTTCAACAACCCCCATAATCCGGGAATGACCGCGCTCTATCTTGAGCGGTACCTGAATTACGGCCTGACCCGCCACGAATTGCAGTCCGGCAAGCCGATCATCGGCATCGCACAGACCGGCAACGACCTGTCGCCCTGCAACCGCCACCACATCGAACTCGCACACCGCGTGCGCGAGGGCATCCGCGAGGCCGGCGGCATCGCGATGGAATTCCCGACCCACCCGATTCAGGAAACCGGCAAGCGCCCCACCGCGGCGCTCGACCGCAACCTCGCTTATCTAGGCCTCGTGGAAATCCTGTTCGGCTATCCGCTGGATGGCGTGGTGCTGACCACCGGCTGCGACAAGACCACCCCCGCCTGCATGATGGCGGCGGCGACGGTGAACATTCCAGCCATCGTGCTGTCGGGCGGGCCGATGCTGAACGGCTGGTTCAACGGTGAACGCACCGGCTCCGGCACCGTGGTCTGGAAATCACGCGAGGAAATGGCCGCCGGCAAGATCGACTACGACGAATTCATGGACATCGTGGCGTCGTCGGCACCGTCGGTCGGCCACTGCAACACCATGGGCACGGCCTCGACCATGAACTCGCTGGCCGAAGCGCTCGGCTTTTCGTTACCCGGATGTGCTGCGATCCCCGCGCCCTACCGCGAGCGCGGCCAGATCGCCTATGAGACCGGAAAACGCGCCGTCGAGATGGTGTGGGAAGATCTCAAGCCGTCCGACTTCCTGACCCGCGAGGCATTCGAGAACTGCATCGTGGTCAATTCGGCGATCGGCGGGTCCACCAACGCGCCGATTCACATCAACGCCCTCGCCCGCCATATCGGCGTCGAACTGTCGATCGAGGACTGGCAGAAGGTCGGCCACGACGTGCCGCTGCTGGTCAACATGCAGCCCGCCGGATTTTATCTCGGCGAGGAATATCACCGCGCCGGCGGCGTGCCGTCGGTGGTGCGCGAATTGATGAAGCATAATCGCATCCATGAGGACGCGCTGACCGTCAACGGCCGGACCATGGGCGAGAATTGCCGCGACGCCCGCGCTCCCGACAGCGACGTGATCCGCACCTATGAAAAGCCTTTGGTGAAAGACGCCGGCTTCATCGTGCTGCACGGCAACCTGTTCGACTCGGCTATTATGAAGACCAGCGTGATCTCCAAGGAATTCCGCGACCGCTATCTTTCCAATCCGAAGGACCCGGAAGCCTTCGAGGGCCGCGCCATCGTGTTCGAAGGGCCGGAAGATTATCATCACCGCATCGACGATGAATCTCTGAACATCGACGAGCATTGCATGCTGTTCGTGCGCGGCGTAGGCCCGATCGGCTATCCCGGCGGCGCCGAGGTGGTGAACATGCAACCGCCCGCGGCGCTGATCAAGAAAGGCATCACCGCGTTGCCATGCATCGGCGACGGCCGCCAATCCGGCACCTCGGGCTCGCCGTCGATCCTCAACGCTTCGCCCGAAGCCGCCGCCAACGGCGGTCTCGCCGTGCTCAAGACCGGCGATCGCGTTCGCATCGACCTCACCAAGGGCGAAGCGAATATCCTGATCTCGGCGGAAGAACTGAAGCAGCGTTTCGCCGATTTGAAAGCGATGGGCGGATTTCCGTATCCGAAAAACCAGACGCCGTGGCAGGAGCTCTACCGCGACACCGTCGGCCAGCAATCCACCGGCGCCTGCCTCGAACTCGCAACCCGCTACCGCAACATCGCCGGCACCGTCGGCGTGGCCAGGGATAATCATTAGCACCCGCGTCATTGCCGGGCTTGACCCGGCAATCCATCCCCTTCGCAAAGAGTCTTTTCGAAGCGTGATGGATACGCGGGTCAAGCCCGCGTATGACGCGACAACAATAAACGGAGGAATCAAATGTCCAACCGCCTGAAAGGCAAACGCGCATTCGTGACCGCGGGCGCGGTGGGAATCGGTCGCGCCTGCGCCATCGCCTTTGCGCGCGAGGGCGCAACGGTTTTCGCGACCGACATCGACGAAAAAGGCCTCGCGCTACTCGCCAAGGACGGCGTGTCCGACGTCGCAAAGCTCGACGTGCGCGACAGCGCCGCGGTCGATGCGATGGCCAAGCGGGTAGGCCCGGTCGACATCCTGCTCAATGCCGCGGGCTTTGTGCACCATGGCACCGTGCTGGAATGCTCCGACGCCGACTGGGATTTTTCCTTCGACCTCAACGTCAAATCGATGCACCGCACGATCCGCGCCTTCCTGCCCGGCATGCTGGAGGCAGGTGGCGGCTCAATCGTCAACATTTCGTCGGCCGCCGGCGTGTTCAAGGCCGCGCCCAACCGCTACGTCTACGGCGCCACCAAGGCCGCGGTCGCGGCGCTGACGCGCGCGGTCGCCGCCGACTTCATCACCAAGGGCATCCGTTGCAACTGTATCTGCCCCGGCACCATCGAGACACCGTCGATGCTGAACCGCGCCGAAGCCGCCGGTCCCGGCGGGCGCGAGATGTTCGTCAGCCGGCAGCCGATGGGACGGCTCGGCACATCAGACGAAATCGGGTCGCTCGCAGTCTATCTCGCCAGCGACGAAAGCGCCTTCACCACCGGCGTCGCGCACATCATCGACGGCGGCTGGACGTTGTAGTTAGCCGTCATTCCGGGGCGCGACGAAGTTGCGAGCCCGGAATCCATAACCACCATCGTGAGTATGGATTCCGGGCCTGCGCCAAGAGGCGCATCCCGGAATGACGGTGAGATTTTTGCTTTTTTGGAAAGAGGACCATCATGAACAAAATCGATCTCAACAACCGCTGCGCCGTCGTCACCGGCGGCGCGCAAGGGTTTGGGCGCGCCATCACCGAGCGCTTTGTCGCCTCCGGCGCCAAGGTCGCGATCTGGGATCACGATCAGGCATTTGCGGAAAAGACCGCGAAACAGATCGGTCCTGATGTCACCGCATTCGCGGTCGATGTCTCCGACCTCGCCGCGGTGGAAAAGGCGCGCGATGCCACCCTCACAGCGCTCGGCAAGATCGACATCCTGGTCAACAATGCCGGCATCGCCGGCATCAACAAGACGGTGTGGGAGACCGACCTCGACGAATGGCGCAAGGTGCTGCGCATTAATCTCGACGGCCCGTTCATCTGCTGCAAGGCGATCGTGCCGTCGATGGTCAAACAGAACTACGGCCGCATCGTCAACATCGCCTCCATCGCCGGCAAGGAAGGCAACCCGAATGCCGCGCATTACTCCGCTTCAAAGGCCGGCCTGATCGCGCTGACCAAATCGCTCGGCAAGGAGCTCGCCGGCCATGAGATCGCGGTCAACGCGGTGACGCCGGCGGCGGCGAAGACCGCGATCTTCGACCAGATGACGCAGGAGCACATCAACTTCATGCTGTCCAAGATTCCAAAAGGCCGTTTCGTGCTGGTGGAAGAACTGGCGGCGATGGTGGCGTGGCTGGCGTCGGAGGATTGCGCGTTCTCTACCGGCGCCGTGTTCGACATATCCGGTGGCCGTGCAACGTACTAGGGCGCGTCATGACACACGAAGGCGGCTGTCTATGCGGCGCGGTCCGGTTCAAGGCGGAGGGGCAGCCGATCAATGTTCGGCTCTGTCATTGCCGGAACTGCCAGAAGGCGACGGCCTCGCCGTTCTTCGCACGCGCGCTGTTCGACCAGAAAGCATTGACGATCGAAGGCGACACCGGCCGTTATCCCACGTCGGAAGCGGTCGACCGGGTGTTCTGCAAGACCTGCGGCACGCGGCTGTTCGCGTGGCGAAAGAATCCCGCGGTGGCCGGCGTCGCGCTGGCGGCATTCGATGACCGCAACGCCTTCGCGCCGACCGAACACAGTTGGGTCGCCGAGAAGATGGATTGGGTAAAGCTCGACGACGAGCTGCCGCAATATCCGGGAACGGTTCCGTCATGAACATCTCGCTCTATGACGTCTCGGTCTGGGTGCTGCCGCTGGTCATCGCGATCACCTTCCATGAGGCTGCCCACGGCTTCGTCGCGCACCGCCTCGGCGATGACACGGCTTTCCAATTGGGCCGCGTCAGTTTCAACCCGCTGAAGCATATCGATCCGTTCGGCACCCTCGTGCTGCCCGCCATCCTGTTGCTGTCGCATTCGCCATTCCTGTTCGGCTACGCCAAGCCGGTGCCGGTGAATTTTCGCGCATTGAACCATCCCCGGATCGACATGGTCTGGGTGGCGCTCGCCGGTCCCGTCACCAACATCCTGCTGGCGGCGCTCGCCGCATTGGCGTTTCATCTGATCAATTTCGTGCCCGCGGACGCCATGCAATGGGTGTTCGACAACCTCAAAAACGCGCTTGTGATCAATGTCGTGCTCGCGGTTTTCAACATGCTGCCGATCCCGCCGCTGGACGGCGGGAGGGTCGCGGTCGGATTGCTGCCGAACGTGCTGGCTGTCCCGTTGTCCCGGCTGGAGCCGTATGGAATGCTGATCCTGATCGGAATTCTGATCATCCTCCCCTTGGCTGGCAGCCAGCTCGGTCTAAATCTTGATGTTATTTCGGCGATACTGCGGACTTCGACCGGCACTGTGATCAGGCTGCTGCTGCTGTTGACCGGCAATACCTGATCGGCCGCTTGCGCGCCTGCCTGGGGATTTGAGGGCATTTTGATTAAAGCACCGGATAAACTGATCGCCCGGCGCGCCGACACCAAGGCGCGCGCGGATTTTGCGACCTGGAAAATGCTGGCCAAGCTGAATGGCAGTTCGTCGCTCTCAGCCGAAGCCCAGTGGTTCCTGGTCCGGTATAAAACGTTTCTCAACGACATGCCGGAATCCGAGGCAGGCGAAGCCACCATCGAGCTGATGTACAAAACTTATTATGCGGAGATGGGTGGCGTCGGCACGCCGCCCGAGGTTCGGCCCGAACCAAAAGATCAGGTGACGGACAATGTCACCGCCTTCAAGCGCCCTGCCCCGCGGCCAAAGCCGGCGAACTCCGGCCCGCAAGCCAAGCCGCGGCTGCCGGTGGCGCTGATATTTTGTTGCCTTATCGTGGTCTATGTCGGAGTTCGATATTTCTGGCGGTGAGGCTCTGCGTGCCCCGGACGCAGCGCAGCGTGCAGCACTTGCGGAGCAGTGCGCTGCAGAGCCGGGGCCGTTACGAACGGCGGCGTCTGGAACGGTCCCGATTCTGCGAAGCAGCGCGAAGCTAGGCGATGCTTGCATCGCCGCGGCTGCATCGCGCCCGGGACACGAGGGAGTTTGCCGAAAGGCCATTTGTCGCAACGGCTGTACGCGCTGCCCAATGTTGGGCATGATGGCGGCCGGGACAATCCAATTTCAGACCTGAACATTCATTGGAGGAAATATGAAACGATCCATCGCAGCCCTGGTGCTGACCACGAGCCTGGTGTTCGCCGGCAGCGCGTTCGCCCAAGCCAAGCTCGACAAGGTGGTAAAAGTCGGAAGCCTCGGCGATCAATCCAGTCTTTATGCGGATATCGGCGGGCCGGGCTCGGTCGTAACGGCCCAGATGGCGATCGAGGATTCCGGGCTTCTGGCCAAGGGCTGGAAGATCGATCTGATCACGGCGGATCACCAGAACAAGCCCGACATCGGCACCAACATCGCCAAGCAATGGATCGACGTCGAGAAGGTCGATGTCGTGGTCGATCTCGCAAGCTCCGGCGTTGGGCTGGCGGTCGCCAACGTCGCCAAAGAAAAAAACATCGTCAACCTGAACTCCGGCTCGGCGTCGTCCGATCTCACCGGCCTGCAATGCTCGCCGAACACGGTGCACTGGGTCTACGACACCTACATGCTGGCTAACGGCACCGGCAAGGCGCTGGTCAAGTCGGGCGGCGACAGCTGGTTCTTCCTCACCGCGGACTATGCGTTCGGCATGGCGCTTGAGCGCGACACCGCGGCGGTGGTCAAGGCCAATGGCGGCCAGGTGCTCGGCGGCGTCAAGCATCCGCTCAATAACTCCGACTTCTCTTCGTTCCTGCTGCAGGCGCAAAGCTCGAAGGCGAAGATCGTCGGCCTTGCCAATGCCGGCGGCGACACCACCAATGCGATCAAGCAGGCAGCGGAATTCGGCATCGTCGCCGGCGGCCAGAAGCTCGCGGGCATGCTGATGTTCATCACCGACGTGCATGCGCTTGGGCTCAACGTCTCGCAGGGCCTGAATTTTACGGAAACGTTCTACTGGGACATGAACGACAAGACCCGGGCTTTCACCAAGCGCTTCAACGAGAAATACAAGAAGAGCCCGCCGACCATGGTTCACGCCGGGGTCTATTCCTCGCTGATCCATTACTTCAAGGCGCTGGAAGCGCTCGGCGGCAACCCGCATGACGGCGCCGCGGTGGTCGCCAAGATGAAGGAAATGCCGACCGACGATCCCCTGTTCGGCAAGGGCTCGATCCGCGCCGACGGCCGCAAGATTCACCCGGCCTATCTGTTCGAAGTGAAGAAGCCGGCGGAATCCAAATATCCGTGGGACTACTACAAGCTCGTCGCCACCATCCCTGCCGACGAAGCGTTCATCCCGCTCGACAAGAGCGTCTGCCCGATGCTGAAGAAGAGCTGAGGCGGGCAATATCTTTAACGCGCGTCGTCCCGGCGAATGCCGGGACCCATAAACACCGTAGTTGCCTTTGGGCACTGAAGGTCAAGGCCTTCTGTCACAACTAACGTCGGTGGTTATGGGTCCCGGCGTTCGCCGGGACGACGTGGAGATTTTGTTACGCCTCCGTCCCCGTCTGCGATCCCGCCCCAGCCGGCGCCGGCGTTTTCGTTTTCCGCGCCTTCAGCCAATTCTCAAAACGCTGCACCACCACGAAGAACGTCGGCACGAACAACACCGCGAGGCAGGTCGAGGCGAGCATGCCTGAAAATACCGTGATGCCGATCGATTTGCGCGCGTTGGCGCCGGCGCCGGTGGCGAGCACCAGCGGCGCCACGCCGAGGATGAAGGCGAACGACGTCATCAGGATCGGCCGGAACCGCGCCCGCGCCGCCTCGACCGCCGATTCCAGCAGCGGCTTGCGGTCGCGCACATGCAGTTCGAGTGCTACTTCCACAATGAGGATCGCGTTCTTCGCCGACAGCGCGATCAGCAGGATCACCCCGATCTGGGTGTAGAGATTGTTATCGATTCCAAGGCTCGTCAGCACCGCCACCGGTCCCAGCAGCGACAGCGGCACCGCCAGGATCACCGACATCGGCGCGTACCAGCTCTCATACTGGCCGGCCAGCACCAGATAGACCAACAGCATTGCAAGGGCGAACACCAGGTAGAGTTGGCCGCCGACCGCCTTCTCCTGATACGACATCGCCGTCCATTCATAACCGGTGCCCGGCGGCAACGTCTTGGCGGCGATCTGCTCCATCAGCGCCATCGATTGGCCGGAGCTATAGCCTTTGGCCGGCAATCCGATGATCGTCGACGACGGATAAAGGTTGTACAGGGTGATCAGCGACGGCCCCACCGCGGGCGTGATCTTCGCCACCGTGCCGAGCGGAAGCATGTCGCCCTGGCTGTTGCGCACCATCAGGTTCTCGATATCGCGCGTAGTCAGGCGGAATTGCGCATCGGCCTGCGTATAGACCTGGAAGGTGCGGCCGAACTTGTTGAACTGGTTGACGAAGGAGGCGCCGAGATACGACGACAGCGTCGAGAACACCTGGTCGGTGGTGACATGCATGGTCTGGGTCTTGACGCGGTCGATCTCGACATCGAACTGCGGCACCATCGAGCGGAACGACGAACTGACGCGCTGCAGCGCGCTTTGCGTTTGCCCGTTCGCCACAATGGCATTGGTGACGGCCTGCAGCTTGCCGTAGTCAGCATTGCCGTCGCGCAACTCGACCTGCATCGCGAAGCCGGCGGCGTTGCCGATGCCCTGGATCGGCGGCGGCGGCACCACCAGGATTCGCGCTTCGGGAATCACCGACAGCCGCTGATTGAGCCCTGTGAATAGCGACAGCAGATCCTCGCCTTTGCCGCGCTCGCTCCATTCCTTGAGCATGAGATAGGCGACGCCGGCATTGGCGAGGCTCGAACTGGAGTCGAGCGCGGAGATACCGGCAATGGTCATGACCTGCTCGACACCAGGCGTTTTGCTGGCGATATCCTGGACCTGATCCATCACGCGCTGGGTACGATCGAGCGCGGCACCATCGGGCAACTGCACGGCCGCGAGCAGATAGCCCTGATCCTCGATCGGGATGAAACCAGTCGGCACCCGCGACAGGCCGTAACCGCCGATTGCGATCAGGACCAACGCGACGGTGACCGAAACGCCGCTGTGCCGCACCAGGCTCGTAATGATCCGCGTATAGCCGCGCTCGATCCGGTCATAGACCCGATTAAAACCGCGGTAGAAAAAGTTGCGCTGCTCCGGCGGCACTGGCCGGCGCAGCCACAGCGCGCATTGCGTCGGTTTCAGCGTCGCGGCGTTGATGGCCGAGAGCAGCGCGGTCGCGGCAATCACCAGCGCGAACTGCGCATACATGCGGCCCGTCAAGCCCGGCAGGAACGACGCCGGCAGGAACACCGAGATCAGCACCAGCGTGATGCCGACGATCGGCGCGAACAGCACATCCATCGCCTTGATCGCCGCGTCATGGCTGGACATGCCCAGTTCGATGTTATGCGCAGCACCCTCGACTACGACGATGGCGTCATCGACCACGATGCCGATCGCCAGCACGATCGCAAACAGCGTCGACAGGTTGATGGTGAATCCAAGCGCCGCCATCGCGGCGAAGGCGCCGATGATGGTGACCGGCACGGTGGTCGCCGGCACCAGCATCGCGCGCCAGTCCTGCAAAAACACCAGGATCACGACCAGCACCAGAAGGCCGGCCTCGATCAGCGTCTTGTAGACTTCGGCGATCGACGCCTGGACGAATTTGGTGGTGTCGAACGGCGTGTCGTATTTGATGTCTAAAGGGAACGCGCGGGCCAGTTCGGCCATCTTCTTCTCGACCGCCTTCTCGACTTCCAGCGCGTTCGCGCCCGGCGACTGGAACACGCCGATACCGGCGGCGGGCCGCTTGTTGAGCGAGAACACCTGGCTGTAGGTCTGCGCGCCAAGTTCGACCCAGCCGACGTCGCGCACCCGCGTGACGTCGCCGCTGTTGCCGGTCTTGACAATGATGTCCTCGAACTCCGTCTTGTCATCGAGCCGGCCGTTGACGTTCAAAGTATATTGAAACGCCTGACCCGGCGGCGTCGGCGGCGCGCCGACCTGGCCCGCGGTGACCTGCTGGCTCTGCTGCTGGATCGCCTGGATGACGTCCTGCGGCATCAGCCCGCGCGCCTGCAATTTGTTCGGGTCGAGCCACACCCGCATCGAATATTGCCCGGCGCCGAACACCGTGACGTTGCCGACGCCCGGCAATCGCGACAGCTCGTCGCGGATGCTGATGGTGGCGTAGTTGGACAGGAACAGGCTGTCATAGGTCGCCTTCGGCGACGTCAGCGTCACGAATAAGAGAATCGACGTGGATCTCTTCTGCACGGTGACGCCCTGGTTCTGCACCGAGGTCGGCAGTTGCGACAGCGCGCTCGACACCCGGTTCTGCACCAGCACCTGCGCGAAGTTGAGATCGGTGCCGATCTTGAAGGTGACCGTCAGCGTATAGGTGCCGTCGGCGCCGCTGTAGGACTGCATGTAGAGCATGCCCTCGACGCCGTTGACCTGCTGCTCGATCGGGAGCGCCACGGTATCGACCACGGTCTTGGCGCTGGCGCCGGGATAGCGGGTGGTGACCTGCACCGTCGGCGGCACCACGTCCGGATATTGCGCGACCGCAAGATTGAACAGGCAAACGCCGCCGATCAGGATCATCAGGATCGCGATGACGTTGGACAGAACCGGCCGCTCGATGAAGAATTTCGAAATCATGCGAGTCGTCCTACTCGACGGCGCGACATGGCAAAGCCGTCATTGCGAGGAGCGCAGCGACGAAGCAATCCAGCCTTCCTTTGCGGCTCTGGATTGCTTCGCTTCGCTCGCAATGACGCAGCGATTTGTGCATACCGTACCGTCCTATTTTGTGGGCGCCGGCGGCGGCTCGATCTTTTGCGGTTGCGGATCGACCTTCTGGCCGGGGATCGCGCGCAGCAGCCCGGCGACGACAACCTTGTCATCGCCCTTCAGGCCGCTGTCGATGACGCGCAGCCCGCCATCGAGCTGCCCGATCTGCACCTTGCGCTGCTCGACGACGTTGTCGCCATTCACGACCAGCACGTAACGTCCGGCCTGGTCGGCGCCCAACGCGGTGTCGGGAACCAGCAATGCGTCCTTCTGCTCGTCGAAAGGCACGCGAATGCGAACGAAGAAACCGGGCAGCAATTTGCGATCGGGATTCGGCAGCACGCCGCGCACCGGGAGCGTGCCGGTGGACTGATTGAGGTTCGGCGAGACGTAGTCGAGCTTGCCCTTGTGCGGGTAGCCGGTCTCGGTCTGCAAACCGACCTCGATCGGCAATTGCCTGAGCTCGTTGGTCGTCATGCCGCGCCGGCGCGCGTCTTCCCTGATCCGCAGCACGTCCTGCTCGTTGACGTTGAAGTTCACATAGATCGGATCAAGCTGCACGATGGTCGCGAGCTGGGTCGGCGGCGAACCGGCGCCGACAAGGTTACCGATCGAAACCAGATGCGCGCTGACGACGCCATCGAATGGCGCGGTGACGTTGGTGTAACTGTAGTTGAGCGCGGCAATCCTGGTGTTGACCTGGGCTTGCTGCAGATTAGCCTGCGCGTTGTCGCGCGTCGAGGTGGAGGTATCGAGCGTCGCCTGCGAGACGGCCTGCCGCTGCACCAGATCCGACTGGCGCCTGAAATCGGCCTCGGCCTGTTTCAGCGATGCCTGTGCCCCGGCCTCGGCCGCCTGCGCCTGTTCGAGCTTGAGCTTGTAGGAATCGGGCTCGATGGTGAACAGCGTGGTGCCTTCTTTCACGAAGGTGCCGTCCTGATAGTCGATCGATTGCAGGAAGCCTTGCACGCGTGCGACCAGATCGACGGTCTTGATCGCCGCCGTATTGCCGGTGGCGTCGAAATACGTGGTGACGGCGCGCTGCACCGGCACTGCGACCTCGACCTTCGGCGGCGGCGGCGGTACGAAGGTATTCTGTTCGCAGCCGGTCAGCAGGATCAGCGACAGCGCAACGACGGCAATGCGGTAACGCGCGGGGATTGGTTGCGCCAGACAAGTGGGCTTCATCCGTATTGCCCCGAATTTATTTCAAACGAAAAACATGTCGAAGTCCCGCACCAATATCACAATCCGCTTGCCGTGGAACCCGAAAGCGCAAAGGATGCCGTCCGCAAAATTACCGCTTCCGATTTTTCTGATCGCCTCGATCAAGCCGAACAATAAGGATTTCTTCAAATGATCAAGACGTTAAGTTTTGTTGCGACGCAGGGCGCAACGCTGGCGCTCGTCACGATGGCGGCACCCGTATTCGCGCAAGCGCCGACCGACGCGCAACGCAGCGCCATCCGCTCCGACTGCCGCTCGGATTACATCGCGCACTGCTCAAGCGTACCGCCCGGCGGGCTGGAATCGCTGCAATGCCTGCAGAAGAACATGTCGAGCCTTTCTGCGTCCTGTAAGAGTGCGGTGAACGCCGTGAGTGCGGCGGAAAAACCCGCGGCGCCCGCAGCGGAAAAAACCGAGACGCCGGCGGCGGCGCCCAAGGCCGAGACGCCCGCGGCAACAACAGAGCCAGCCAAGCCGGCTGAGACGATAAAGCCCGCGGCGCCCGCAGCCGCGCCGAAGGCGGCCGCGGCCGCTCCGTCGAAAAAGCCTGATGACGCGCAGATCGCCGCGATCCGCAGCGCCTGCCGCGCGGACTATCCGAAAGTGTGCGCGGGCGTGCCGACCGGCGGCGCACCGGCGCTGCAATGTCTGGACAAGAACAAGGCGAAGGTCTCGTCAGGCTGCCAGCAGGCTTTGCTCGGCTGGAAAATCAATGCCGGCGACTCGAAGGGCCTCGATGCCACCAACCCCGCATCGTCAACGCCAGCAGCAGCGCCCGCAACTGCTCCAGCACCCGTGCTCGTGCTGCGGCCGATGCGCCCGCGCGAAGAATTGTTCGTGCTGCGCTCGGCCTGCGGCGGCGATGTCCGCTCGCTGTGCGGAGGCGTGCCGCCCGGCGGTGGCCGCATCGTGACGTGCCTCGCCACCAACGCGGCTTCGCTGTCGCCGGCATGCAAGGACGTGCTGAGCCAGTTCAGCGCGCAGTAACACCAATGCGTCGTCCCGGCGAAAGCCGGGACCCATACACACCGATAGCTTCATAACACCGCCGTCATCCTGAGGTGCTCGCCGTTCTTCACGGCGAGCCTCGAAGGATGTGCCACAAGCGCGCGCGGCCATCCTTCGAGACGCCGCGCAAGCGCGCGGCGCCTCAGGATGACGGTTGAATATGTGGCTCGGAAAGGGCGTTCGCCGGGACGACGGAGCTAGCTCTTCCCCTTCACGCGGAAAATCACCGGCAGGGTAAAATTCAAACCCTCATCGGCAATCAGCGGCGGCGGCTGCGGCACCGGGTCGGAGCGCTTGATCATGGCGAGCGCAGCTTCGTCGAACGCCGCATCGCCCGAGCCCTTGACGATGCTGCTCGAGAGCACGTGGCCGGTGCGGTCGAGGACGAAGGAGACCACGATCTCCGCGCTCTTTTGCTGGCGCTCGGAGGGGTAGCGCTTGTGCTTGTCGAGATGGGCGACCAGCTCCTTGGTCCAGGTGGCGCGGATGCGCCGCGCGCTTTCACCCATTCCCAGCGCCGGCGCTACCGACCGCGGACCTTCCGGGATCGCATCGGAACTCGGCGTCGCGGTGGCTTCGGCGGCGACCGACTCGGTTGAGGCAGAGGTCTGCACCGCGGCCATTTCCGGTTCGTCCTTCTCCGGCTTCTTGGTGTCGTTGGTGGTCACGACGCGATCCGGATCTTCGGTCTCGGTCGGCGCGGCTTTCGGCAAGTCGGTGTCCTTGACCACCGCCTGCTGTTCAGCCAGCGCGGGCGAGGCAACGGACGCATCGGTGTCCGGGCCCGGCGGCAGATCGGTGGCCTCGACCTTCGGCGCCATGATCTCAAGGCCGATCTCGATCGCCGGCGCGCCAAGCGAATCGTCGGGATCGTCGGTCTGCATATGCGCGATCGCAAGCGCCGCGCAGCCGACGTGAAGCGCGAGCGCGCCAATGCCTGCCAGAATCCAGAGCCGCCGCGACGGCTTTTGCTCGGTGTCGATGTCGGACATCGCCATATCAGCCGCTCAAGGCTTTGAGTGTTAAGGTTTGGTCGCTTCGGAACCCGGCTGCGGCGCCGCGCCGTCCGCGACGCCTTCCAGCGCCACTAGCTTGATCTTGGAATAACCGCCGGCACGCAGGATTTCCAGCACGTCCATCATCTCGCCATAGGGCACCGCGCGGTCGGCGCGCAGGAAAATGAAGCGTTCCTTGCTGGCGTCGGCCGCGGCATCCAGCATGCGCACCAGGTCGACGCGCTTGACCAAGGTCTCGCCGATGGCGACCGCAAGATCGGACTTGATCGAGACATAGGTCGGCTTGTCCGGTTTCTTCTGCGGCGTCGCGGTCGATGACGGCAGATCGATCGGCAGGTCGACGGTCGACAGCGGCGCCGCCACCATGAAGATGATCAGCAGCACCAGCATCACGTCGATGAACGGCGTGACGTTGATCTCGTGGGCTTCGGCGAATTCCTCGTCGTCGTCGAGGCCGCCCTCTGCGATCGATGCGCCCATCGCCTACTCCGCCGCCGCGCGTGAATGCGTGCCGTGGGTGCGATCGAGGTCGCGCGACAACAGCCGCCCGGCGGCGCCGGAGGCGCGGCTGACCTGTTCGAGATAGCCCTTGGTGACGCGCGCGAAATGATTGTAGATGATCACGGCCGGGATCGCCGCGACCAGACCGATCGCGGTTGCAAGCAGCGCTTCGGCGATGCCGGGGGCGACCACCGCGAGATTGGTGGTCTGCGCCTTCGAGATACCGATAAAGCTGTTCATGATGCCCCACACGGTGCCGAACAGCCCGACAAAGGGCGAGGTCGCGCCGATGGTCGCGAGCAATCCCATGCCGAGGCGGATGCGCCGCGCCTCGGCGCGCAGGATTTCGGCAAAACTCGACGCCGCGCGTTCCTTGATGCCGCTGTCAGAGGAAATGCCCGCCGACAGCCGCGCCTCGCGCATCGCCGCTGCGAGCAACGACGACAGCACGCCCTGCTTGGCGCCGAGCGCGAACTGCGCTTCCGCCAGCGAGCGGGAATCCGCGATCTTATTGAGCGCGGTCTTGAGCTTGCGCCGAGCGACGGAGAGCTCGATCATCTTCGCGATGAAGATGGTCCAGGTGACCAGCGAGGCGAAGGCAAGGCCGATCATCACCGCCTTGACCAGGATGTCGGCGGAGAGAAACATCGACCACGGCGACAATTCGCGAATGGCCGCGGCCTCGGCCTTGAGCGATCTGCTGCCGCTGCCGGGGAGAGGTGCGGCGGCCTCAGGCGCCGGCGACGTCGGCGCAGGCTGGGCGACGGCTGCGGGCGCAGGCGCCTGCACCACCGGCGCCTGGACGAGCGGCGCGGCGGGCGCCTGAACAACGGGTGGAGACGCCGCCGGTGTCTGCGTCAAAGGCGCCGGAGCCGCCTTTTGCTGCGCGACAACAGGCGATGCCAGCGACAGCATCGCCAATGCTGCGATTACACCGTAACTCGTTCGAAAAGACTTCATACCTCGGCCCAGATGCGGATGAGATTGTGATAGATACCGGTCAATTTGACCGTTTCAGGGTCATCTCGCCCGAGACGCTCCACAAGGGCCTGAATGGCGGTATCGAGGTCGAAGATCAGGCTGCGAGCATGCGCATCCCGTATCACGCTCTGCAGCCAGAAAAAAGACGCAACGCGTAACCCTCGCGTGACCGGGGTTACCAGATGCAAACTGGACGCAGGATAAAGTACGAGATCGCCGGCCGGCAGCTTGATTTCATGGGAACCGTAATTGTCCTCGATCACCAGTTCGCCGCCGTCATACTCGTCCGGTTCGGACAGAAACAGCGTCACCGACAGATCGGTGCGGATGCGCAGGCCGGTCAGACGATCGCCGCGCACCGCATTATCGACATGGACGCCGAAATGGTGGCCGTCGGCGGCCGCATAGCGGTTGAACAGCGGCGGAAAGATCTGCAGTGGAATGGCAGCCGAAATGAACCGCGGATTGGCGGTCAGCGCCGAAACCACGCGGTTGCCGAGCCGCCGCGACACCTCGCTGTCCGGCGGCAGCTGCTGGTTCTTTTTCACCAGCGCCGATTGCGCGCCCGCAGTGGAGCGGCCGTCCTCCCAGTCGCATGCGTCCATGATGCGGCGGAAATCCGCCACATCAGCCTTGCTCAGCACATCAGGGACGCAAATCAGCATTCGGTTAAACGTCCCGCTCCATTCTTCACCTCTCCCCGCCTGCGGGGAGAGGTCGTCTCGCATCGTCAGATGCGAGACGGGTGAGGGGGACTATCCGCGAGTCGCGCTCGTGGAGAGTCCCCCTCACCCCGACCCTCTCCCCGCAAGCGGGGCGAGGGGGCGCACCGAGCATGCGGCAATCGTCAGTATCTTGCCGATACCACGATGTAAGCCGCGCGGCCCGGCGCTTCGAGAACGAACGGCGCCGCGCTTTGATACAGCGCATCGTAATAGAGTTTGTTGAAGACGTTGTTCACGAACAGTTTAACCTTCCAGTTCTTGTCGATCTGCGCTTCCGCGAAGGCGTCGAAACGCCAGTAGCTCGGGATCGAGGTACCCTGGTTGGCGGCGAGGAACGTGCCGCCGTAGATTTGCGACCGGTATACCGCCTGTCCGCCGAGCTCCCAAATATCGGTGACCTGATATTTGGTCAGCAGGCTGAACGACTGGTGCGCGATGTTCGACAGTGGCAGGCCCACATTGGTCGTATACAGCAGAAGGTTCGCCGGCGGGATCAGCGACTTCGTCACCTCCGACTTCATCAGCACGAGGCCGCCGAATATGCTCCATTTGTCGGTGATCTTGCCGGCGACGCCGAGATCGATACCCTGGATGCGGTAGGCCGCGCCCGCGGTGATCAGGGACACGTTGCCGGGGATGCCGGCTACAGTAATGTTGCGCGACTCGCGCGCGTTCTCTTTCTCGGTCTGGAACAGCGCTCCGGTTACCAGCAGCCGCTTGTCGAACAGCTCCCACTTGGTGCCGATTTCCGCCGCCTGGTTTTGTTCGGGGCCGAAAATCTGGTTTGAGTTGCCGTTCAAAATGGGTGCCAGGCCGCCGTACTGGGCGGCCGTGCCGTCGAATTCGGCGCCGATGGGATTCGAAGACGTCGCATAGGCGGCATACACGCTTGCGTACGGCAGCGGTTTGTACACAACGCCGCCGTTGTAATTTATCATCCTGAAATCGGCCGCCTGCGTTCCGAAAACATTCGCGACGCCGCTCGAAGTTCCATAACCGGTCGTATTAATTCCATAGTTGTCGAATCGGATGCCGGCATTCAGGAACAGGACATCGTTGTAGTTGGCGGTGTCGAGGACGTAGAAGCTCTTGGTTGCCACCGCAACGGTGGTCGGCAGCCCGGTCAGTTGCGGGTTGCCGCTGAACGGCAAATCCGTGAACTGCGGATTGAATATGTTCACGCCCGTCAGCGCGCCGGCGCCGCTGAAACCACCCGGCAACGCTTCCGAACTGAGGCCCGCATATTTATCGATGCTGACGTGTTCGCGCGAAATCTCAACGCCGGACACGGCGTTGTGCTTCCAGGGGCCGGTATCGAACTTGTAGGCTGCCTCGCTCTGGTTGGCGAGAACCTCCGTCGTCTGATAGCGGCTCTGCGGATTGGCGCTCAGCGTCCAGAGCAGCGGATTGGGATTGGTGATCACCGGGGCCTCGGCGAGCGTTCCGATATAGTCGAGCACCGAGCGCTGGATTCTGGTCTTGTTGCTCACCGTCAGTTCGGGCGAGATCACGACCTCGGCGTTGAGCGTGCCGATATCCTGCTTGATGCTGTAGTAATCGCGATTGGCGAAGCCGTAGAAATTGTTGCGGTTGACGCCGAAATCCGGGAACGGTCCGCCGGCGGTCGACGCCGTGCTCGGCCGGTAATACGGCACGCCGAAATCCGGCAATCCATGCAGGTTGGTGTGGATGTAATTCGCCGTGACCTTCACCGCATCGAGCGGCGTCCAGGCCACTGCGCCGAAGGCGCCATCGCGGTCGTCCTTGATGCGATCGCGGCCGGCGACGTTGGCATCCTGAAACAATCCGCCGGCGCGGAACGCCAGCGTCGGATTGATTACCTGGTTGACGTCGAGCACCACGCGCTTGGTCTGGTCAGTACCAAAGGTCGTGTCCATGTTGTAGAAATTGCCGGCAGTGGTCGCCTGCTTGGTCACGATATTGATCGCGCCGCCCGTGGTGCCGCGGCCGGCAAAGGACGACCCCGGCCCGCGCAGGATTTCAACCTGCTCGGTGAAGAAGTTTTCACGGACGCTGACGCCCGGATCGCGCACCCCGTCGATGAAGATATCGTTGCGCGCGTCAAAACCGCGGATGAAGAAGCGGTCGCCGAAGGCGTTGCCGCCCTCACCGGTCCCGAGCGTGACACCGGCCGTGCTCAGCAGCGCCTGCTTCAGCGTGGTGGCGTTCTTGTCTTCCAGCACGTCCTTGGTCAGCACGGTGATCGATTTCGGCGTGTTGGCGATCGGCTGCGGAAACTTGTTGGAGGCCTGCACGCCCGTCGCCATGTAGGGCGCATTCGGATTGGCGTAGGGATCGCGATCGGCGCGCAGCGCGCCGGCGTTGGGGAATGGCACCGCCGCGACCTGAGCCGGCTGGGTGCGGCGTGCCGCACGTCGCAGCGCGTTGCGCGCCCTCACCTGATCCGCGGTCGGCCTCGCCGCGGCGGGACGCGGGCGGGCAACGGGGGCATCGACCGTCACCGGCGGCAGGTTGGGTTGTTGCGCTTCGGCGCCGGAGAACGAGGCGACCGCGATCAGGCCGGCCACGGCCGAAACTTTCTTGCCGGCATAGCTGTCGGAATTGTCCTGTACCGGATTGATCCCTGCGACCGAACGCAACGATCTCGGCATTTTTGCCTGGCCCATCACTCGCCCCTGAATTTCAAATTCGCTCACGCGATCAATTCGCGGTGAGCGTCCCTGAGGGTTTTGGTATCGAGCGGGAAATTTCGGGTCAACGCGAATTAGTCCAATAACGGCGCGGGTTTGTTTGAATCTCTCCAGATCAAAACGGTTCTAATAGTGATTCTAAATCATGCGCCTCATCGCGCGAATGATTGTGCTTTGACGTGATTTTATAGACACAGATTGAAACGGTTCTAAACAATCACGGGAATAATCGCGCGGGACAAGATCAATTGATGCTCGGCGGCTTCATCAGCGAAAACAGCTCGTCGATGGTTTGCTCGGCGACCTGGCGGACGCGATCGGTATTGTCCATTCCGCCGATATTGATGCCGCGCACCACCGCTTTGATCTCTTCGCGGAAGTCGGTGAGAAACCGCAACGGATCCGGTGAATTGTTGGCCACCCGCGCGATCAGCCCCGTGATCAAAATCTGGCAGGCGATCATCCGTCCGTTCAATTCTTCCATCATGCGCTCCCGGTTTTGGCTATCGCCGCACGAGTTGGGCGACGTAACTCGGTTACAACATGCTCGTTGGATGATGCAACTCGTCATTGCCGGGCTTGACCCGGCAATCCATCCTCTTTGAAAGACTCTTGCGAAGAGTGATGGATGCGCGGGTCAAGCCCGCGCATGACGCAGAATTGGTTGCGCCGCGTTCAATCGCCTGCTTGCGCCTCGCTCACCAGATTGGCTGGCGGAATCGAGACGCTCCAGTTCAGCCCCTCGCCTGCGAATTCCATCGCGACCTTGCCGCCCAGCGAGCGCTCGACCATTTCGCCGATGACGACGTGGCCAAAACCGCGGCGCTCGGGTGGCGTGACCTGCGGGCCGCCCTGCTCGATCCAGTTCAATAGCAGCGCGCGCGGCGCGCTCGTCTCGCCGTCAAAGCTCCAGGACACGCGGACCTTGCCTGATGGCGCCGACAGCGCCCCGTATTTGATGGCGTTGGTCGCGAGTTCATGGAGCGCAAGGCCGAGGGCTTGCGCCGCTTCCGCCGTCAGGACCACGTCGGGGCCTGCAAGCTCAAGGCGCGAACTTTGAATCCCGGCAAAGGGAAGCATCTGCTGCCGCACCAGGTCGGCGAGTGGCGCGCCCTGCCAGTTTTCGCGGACCAGCACGTCGTGCGACGCAGCCAGGCCCTGCAGCCGCCGTTCGAAACGGCGTTCGAACTCTTCCATGGAGCCTGCGGTGCGGGCGGTGCGGCGCGCGATTGACTGAATCACCATCAGCAGGTTTTTGGAGCGATGCGATATCTCGTGCATCAGGAACTGGATGTGGTCCTCGGCCGCCTTGCGGTCGGTGACGTCGGTGACGATGCTCACCATGCGCTGCGCCTTGCCGTCCGGCCCGCGCGCGAGCACCTGGCCGCGGCCGCGCAGCCACAGCGTGGTGCCGTCGGGGTGAACCGCGCGGTATTCCGACGTGAAGAAATCCTGCTTGTCCGCCAGTTCATGGAATTTGAGCATCAGATGGCGGTCGTCGGGATGCAGCGCATTTTGATACTCGTCGTCAGGCCCGCCGACATGGCCGCGGCCGTCGGCAAGCGAAATTCCGAACAGCGCCATGCCCTCCTCGGTCCAGCGCCGCGTCCTGTTGACCAGATCGGTTTCCCAGGTGCCCATCCGGCCGGCCGCCAGCGCGGTGCGATAGCGCGCTTCGTTTTCGCTCAGGCGTCGGTTGGCTTCGGACAATTCCAAAGTCTTGCGCTCCAGCGCCTCCTTCGACTCCAGCAGTTCCCGATCGGCGCGTTGCCGCGCCAGCAGAATGCTCTGGGCATTCTGCAGGGCTACCGAACGCAGCTGCTTTTCCTCCTCGTCGTCGGATGGCATCAGCGGCCCGCAATCATGTCGGCGGCCTGCGCCGTTCCAAGCACGCGCGAGCGGATTTTCGCGAAGGCGGTGTCGCGGCTGGTGGAGGTGTCGTCGCAGAACGGGGAGAATCCGCAATCGTCCGTCGTGCCAAGCTGCGCGACCGGAATGTACTCCGCGGCCTGCAGGATGCGGTCGCGGACCTGTTCCGCGGTCTCGAGTTGCGGGTCGATCGGCGCGACCACGCCGACGAAGATCCGTTGATCCGGCTTCATGTGCTTGCGGATGATCTTCAAGACGCGCACGGGGTCCCGCTCGCCCGCCAGCGCGATATAAAAATTTCCGGCCCTGAGTTCGAACAGGCTCGGCAACAACTCGGCATAATCGACGTCACTGCTATGGGTGGAGTCGCGATCGCCGCCGGGGCAAGTATGGACGCCGATGCGGCTGCGCTCCGCGGCGGAAAACCGCGACAGCGCCAGATTGTTCAGGTCGATAAAGCTGTTGAGCAGGTGACCGGTGGGATCGAGCTTGACCGCCAGCCGCCCTTCGGTGAAATCGATCTGCACCTTATGGGCGCCCTTCGCCAAGCAGGAGCGCACCTCGGTCTCGTGTTCCCCCAGCAGATCGTCGATGAATTCCTCACGCGTGTAGCCGGGAAGCCCCTGCGCCGGATACATCAGGCTCAGGGCCGAAGGCGAAATGACCGCCTGCTTGACCGGGACATGCGCGTAACGCAGCGCCACGTCGAGGAAGCGGTCGGCGGACACCTTGTAGCGAAACGGCCCGGAGGTGAGGCGCGGCATCTGCCTTGTGTGGCCGGCGGCGAACGGAATCCGAAAACCGTCCGGCGCGGTGTTGGCGAGGCCGTCCACGCAGTAGGTCCAGAAATTGTGATACTTCCACTGCTCCCCGTCGGTGATCACAGGCGAACCGGTCGCCTCGAACCGCGCGATGGTGTCGCGAATGGCATCCTCATACAGCGGATTAAGCCCCGGGTCGGCATGATCTCCCGCTGCCGCGATGGCCTCGATCAAGCGGGGCGGTCTTGGAATACTGCCGATCGGTTCGGTGGGAATGATCATCAACACCCTGCTGGCGCGGACTACAATGCCGACCGCGACCTGACCTGTCCAGATTACACCGATTAAGTCAGGAAATTCCAGAGTTACCGCGCCGCAGCAGGGTCCCGGCGCGAAGCCGGTCACACCCGCTTCACCATCACCGGCGTCAAGTCCTTCAGCGACGGCGCGCCGATTTGCTGCATAGCGGTGCGCGTCTCGGCGCGCAGCATGCCCAGCACGCGCTCGACACCGGGCTGGCCGAACGCGCCCAGTCCCCACAGATAGGGCCGGCCGATGCATACTGCGTTGGCGCCGATCGCCAGCGCCTTGACAATGTCGCTGCCGCGGCGAAAGCCGCTGTCGATCAGCACCGGCATGCGGCCGGCCGCAGCTATGATTTCCGGCAGCACGTCGATGGTGGCGCTGACGCCGTCCTCCACTCGTCCGCCGTGGTTCGACACGATGACGGCGTCGATACCCGCCTCGGCTGCGAGCTTTGCGTCCTCGTGCGTGAGAATTCCCTTGAGCACGACTTTTGTCTTAACCGTATCGCGCAGGCGCTTGATCGTGTCCCAGGTGATGTTGGTAACGATCGTGCCGCCGACGCCGCCGAGCTCGATGCCGGAAAAATTTGGCTTGCGGCTCAGATAGTCGTTAGTGCCGTGACAGCTTCCGCATTCGCGGGTGTCGGTGCGCCGCAGCCTGACAGACGTCCCCCACTTCGCCGGCGACCGCACGTCCAGCGTCACCGCGATCACCGGCGCGCCGGCCGCCTCGGCGCGTTTGGCCAGCGCTTGCGCGACCTCCCATCGCTGCGTCGTGTAAAGCTGAAACCATACCGGCGCGCCCCGCGCGGCGATTGCGTCCTCGATCGAGGTATTCGCCACCGTGGAAAGAATCTGCAGGTGGTTGCCGGCCTTGGCCGCCTTGGCGACGGCGATTTCAGCGTCGGGATGAAAGGCGCGGTTGCTCCCGGTCGGTGCGATGACGATCGGGCTGTCGTAGGTGGTGCCGAGGATGTCGGCGCTCATGTCGATCTTGCTGACATCGGTGAGCCGCCGCGGACGCAGCTCGAATTTCTTAAAACCCTCGCGATTGGCGCGCAGCGTTATTTCGTCGTCGGCGCCGGTGGCCATGTAGCCGAAATGCGCCGGAGGCACGTTCTTCTTCATCACCGGCTCGAAGTCGAAGACGTCGAGCGCCTGGGTGGGGTCTGAGATCAGCTTGTCGAGGTCACGCGGCGCCCACTCCACGGGATCCTGCGGCCGGAACGCTTCCGCCAGCGCGGCCTGCGCGAACAGCGGACTCGCAGCCAGGTATTGCAGCAACCGGCGGCGGCTGGCGGTCTGAAGATTCTGCTGCGACATTGTCGGCCCCTACTTCCGCTCCAGATGCCATGCGCCATCCCACGCGTCACCGGGCGGCGCCGCACTCAGTCTGTCGATGCGCTTGATGAAGGTCATTGACGGTCCGTCATCGGGAACGGCTGCGAGCGCCGCCTCGAAGGCGCGGCGTGCTTCGTCCCAGCGCTGCGCCCGGTAGGCCGCAAGCCCCTCGGCGAAGCGATCGCGCAATTCGACCTGCGCCGCCGTCAACTCGCCCTTTCGCGCCATGATCTCATACACCGCCTGCGGCCGGCTTTGCCCCACTGTCACCAGCAGATCGATCTCGCGCGCCTCGACCGCGCCGGCAGCACTGGCGATGGTCGCCTCGGACACCAGGATGCGGCCGCCATATTCCTTGTTGGCGCCCTCCAGCCGCGATGCGAGATTCACGGTGTCGCCCATCACGGTGTAGCTCATCATCAGCTCGGAGCCGATGCTGCCGACCAGCACCTCGCCGGTGGCGATGCCGATGCGCAGGTCGAACGTTTTCGGCAACGTGCGAATACCGAGCAATTCGGGAAGCTCGGCCTGCAATTGCGGGACCAGCGCCAGCATCTCCAGCGCGGCAAAGCTCGCGAGCCGCGCCTGCTCGGCATGGTCGGCGAATGGCGGCCCCCAATAGGCCATGATGGCGTCGCCGATATATTTGTCGATGATGCCTTGATGGGCGCGGATCGGCGCCGACATGGTCGAGAAGTAACGGTTCATCACCTTGACCAGCCCCTGCGGCGTCATGCCTTCGCTGGTGCTGGTGAACCCCTTGACGTCGCAGAACAGCACCGTCATCACACGGCGCTGGCCTTCGGCCGCCAGCGCCGGTCCCTCGATCAGCCCTTCGACCACGCGCGGATCGACATATTTGCCGAAGGTTTCGCGCAGGCGCTCCTTGAGGCGCAACTGCTCGACCATCTGGTTGAACGCGGTGGTCAGATGGCCGATCTCGTCCTGCGAGGTGGCGACCAGCGTTCCGTTGAGATCGCCGGCCTCGACCGCCCGCGCCCCCTCCAGCAATCGCCGCACCGGGCGCGTTACCCCGGTGCTGACCAGCATCGCGAACACCAGACCCAGAACGGCGGCAAGCACCGTCAAGGCCACGGAGATCAGCATCACCTGTTGCTGCTTGGCGATGGTCTGGTTGGCGTCCTTGCGCAGCAGCACCAGCATGTCCGCGCGCACGCTGTCCAGCTTCTGATCGAGTTCGTCGCGCAACTCGTCGATGCGCTGCAGTTCGTCATCGACCGCTTTGGTGTCGCCGGCATCGAGCATGGCCAACAGCCGCGTATTCTCCGCGTTGAGACGGCGGCGGGAATCGTTGTTGATGTCGTCGAGACGGGTCTCGAATCGCGCCAGCGTCGTGGCGTCGCCGAACTCGGCGCCCTTCTCGATCAGTCCGTGAATCAGCGCGCGCGCGGCAAGAATTTCCAGTTCGACCTGTCCGCCCAGTGCATCGTAGCGGTTGCGCAGCGCCTTGTACTGGGTGTCGTCGGTCGGCGACCGCAGCTTTTCGATGACGATCCGGCGCACCGCAAGCGCGCGTTCGAGCGAGCGGATGTTCGCGCGCGCGAGGTCGCCATAGGCCGGGATGTAGCTGTAGGTGAGCTCCTCGATGCGGCTGCCGACCTGCATCACCAGCACCATGGTCAATACCGCGGTGATGGCCATCAAGACGATCAGCGACACGGCGATGCCCATGATCTTTCGCCTGATCGACAGTCGGATCACCGTAAACGCCTCCCCCAGCCTTCAGATGCGCGAGCATAACCGAGATGGGACGGCGGCGATATCGGCTGTCGGATCGGCAAACGGGCATCGATTAGCTTGTAAACAGCAAAACGCCGGCCGGCATCGCTGCCGGCCGGCGCAGGTGCGATCCAAATTATCGCGGGGCTCGGTTCTGGAGCTGCTGTTCGATCATCTTGTTCAGGTTGCCGCGAATCCGATCGAGATCCAGCCCCTCCGTCAGCGCCTTTTTCTGCTTCAGGGTATCCATCGTGGTTTCCATGATGTTCGCAGGGTTGAAGCTCGGCGGGAACGACCGTGGCGGAAACTCCTTGAACGTCGCGACGAACTGAAAGACTTCATCCATCGCGCCGTACACCTGTCCGACGTGATTAAGCTGCCAGTCCCAGAAAGTGTTGGAGGTGATGTCGGCCCGCTCGAACGGGTCCTGGAACAGGTTGAAAACCTTCTGCAAGCGGAGCGTCGTGAAGGGTTCGGCCCACAGGGCCAACGTTCCTTGCGCGCGTTGTTCGGAGAACACGTACTTGTAGTCGCCCTGCCGGAAGCCCACCAGCAGCCCGTCGTCATCGGAATAGAAGAACTTGTCGCGCGCGCTTTTGACATTGTTGTTGTTCGCCGCGGTGCCGGCGACGGCACGCAGGAACGCGGTCTGGTCGTATCCGTCCAGATGGACCTTGTAGCTGATGCCGTTGGCGCTGTAGCCCGCCTTCAGCTTGCCCACGATGTCGGGCTCGCCGGCGGCCGAACACAGCGTCGGTATCCAGTCGTTGTGGCTCATCAGCTCGTTGGTGACGGTGCCAGGCTTGATCACGCCCGGCCAGCGCACCAGGCATGGCACGCGGAAGGCGCCTTCCCAGTTGGTGTTCTTCTCGGAGCGGAACCAGGTCATGGCGCCGTCCGGCCACGAGTTCATGTGCGGTCCGTTGTCGCTGGAGTAGACGACGATGGTGTCGTTGGCGAGGCCCATGTCGTCGAGCGACTTCAGCAGCAGCCCGACGATATCGTCGTGCTCGAGCATGCCGTCGACGTACTCACTGTCGCCGTGGGTATAGCGGCCACGGTGACTGGCGCGTACATGCGTTCGCAGGTGCATACGGGTGGCGTTGAACCAGCAGAAGAATGGTTTGCCCGCGGTTTACTGCCGCTTCATGAAATCCATCGCCGCAGCCGAGGTTTCGTCGTCCACCGTCTCCATGCGCTTCTTGGTGAGCGGGCCGGTGTCCTCGATGGTCTGCTTGCCGATCTTGCCGAAGCGCGGATCGACCGTGGGATCGTCGCGGTCGGTCGCCTTGCATTTCAACACGCCGCGCGGACCGAACTTGGCAAGATAGGCCGGGTCCTTCGGATAGTCCGGCAGTTCCGGCTCTTCCTCGGCGTTGAGGTGGTAGAGATTGCCTAAGAACTCGTCGAAGCCGTTCACGGTCGGCAGCGACTCGTTGCGGTCGCCGACGTGGTTCTTGCCGAACTGACCGGTGGCGTAGCCGAGATTCTTGAGCAGGCCGCCCACCGAAGGATCGAGCTGGCTCATGCCCATCGGCGCGCCGGGGAAGCCGACCTTGGTCAGGCCGCTGCGAATGCCGTGCTGGCCGGTCAGGAACGCGGCGCGGCCCGCGGTGCATGACTGCTCGGCGTAGTAATGCAGGAACTTGATGCCCTCGCGGCCGATGCGGTCGATGCTCGGCGTCTCGTAACCCATCAGGCCGTTCGAATAGGCGCTGATATTGGCGATGCCGACGTCGTCGCCCCAGATGATCAGGATGTTGGGTTTTTTGCCCGATGGCGCCGTGGCCGGTGCCGGCTGGGCTTGTGCGACCTGGGTGCGGTCGACGGTATTGATGGCGGTGGCGGCGACAAGCGATGTGCCGGCGAGCAGAATGTTGCGGCGGCTGAGCGCGCCGTTGTCAGAAGGTTTCGACGTTGTTTCGGATCGACTTTTGTCTTCAGTGTCGCCGGGCATTTTTTGGCTCCTTCTTCGCGATGAGGACTGGCAGGTTTTATTCCGAGGCTGGACTCCTCTTCATGCAACGGAATCCGGGATGATCGGTGAAGATATCGGTCGCGTCCGCGCGCCGCGCCGCGGATCGATAACGACAAATTTTTTGAGTCGCAGGTTGCCGACCGGCATGCGGTATGCGCGACGAAAACGTCCGCGCGGGATCACACTCGAATTCAATCGTGCTCACAAACGCAACTCCTCGAGAACGATCGTGGGAGGCGAGCGATGCTGCAACGTCTTCGATTGCACCCGCATGTTGCGACGGCGCAACCTACCGGTCAATGAAGAATTTCAGGCCAATGTTACAAATTTATGTAACAGGATTTTTTGCGCGTTTCGCTTCTTTCCAAATCTTCCAGGTCTCAATGTGCCGCTTCAATTCGAGATGCCTGGAGCCGTGGGCTATCAATTCGTCGCGGGCGACAGGGTCGTACGGAATAGCCCGTGCACCGAGGCACTCGTTCCAGAGCTTTGCCATGAGCGTCATGGGTGCATCTGTGATTTTTTTGGTCTTGATCTCGGCGGCGTAAATCACACCGCGATAGGGTTCTCTGCGCGAGAACCCCGCCTCCAAGGGATCAATCACGGCCTTCAGGGAGACGGATGGTCTGAACGCCCCGCTCTCGATCTCGAACCTCCACCATCCAAAACTCGATTTTTCAGGCATTTCGCTCCAAACGTTGAACCCGTGACTGCCTCGCAGTGGCGGGCGATTGCGAAAGGCGTTACCGCCAGTCGCCGAAACCAGCACGCGACATGCTTCAAAGTTGCGCTTGAGGGGTGCGATACCGTATCGGGCGAGCCGCTCTAGTATCAGTTCAGGCGGGTAAACCGGCTCACGAGATTCGGAAACGCCCGCTATGCGAGCTATTACGTAGGCGTCGTGCGCAATCAGAGCGGCCAGCCCGGGTTTCAAAATCTCACTGGATACCTGTACGCGGACGCCCGCCTCTGATGCAAAATTGCCAGGCACAATTGTTCCCTGAACGACGAGCGAACCAACATTCAACAGTGAGTACAGCCACGAATCGAGCGGTACCATCTGCTCCGTTGTCGTGCACCAAGCCAAGCAGTTTTCAAGGCCCTCACGATCCAGCAGATCTGACAAAGAACTTATATTTGAGAGTGGATGCTTGCCGCGTTGCGCCAGGGCTTCATCAGGCGAGATCGGTCCGCAGACAAGCGCGTGCGCGATGAAGGAGAGCGCGACGTCTCGGACCAGCTCATTGACGAACGGTAGGGTCCGTTGCGCAAGCGCATAGCGTTGAATCGTCATAGGCAAATTGGCGGCGCCGTCCAGTATCGCCACTTGAGGCCGACGAAGGTCCAAATCCTCCGGCCAGTCGAAACTGGCTGCTGAGAACGCAGATGCGGATGGCTTGGCGATCATCAGTCCGTTGCAAGAGAGTGCCGGCGCTGATCCGAATGTCCAATATACCGCTTCGAAACCGGGAGGGTGAATAACAGACCATTCTGGAGGAAGCGTTCCTCCCCGAATTGGACAGGTATATTGCTGCTTCAGGTACTCTTGCCGCCCATAGACTAGGACGCGTTTGACGACGCTGGGTCGATCCCAGCAGAACCAGTCGGTGGTAGATTGGAGTTTGCTGTAACTCCTCCCAAAATGACGAATCAAAAACTCGTCTTGGTCGTAGTCGTCCTCATCGTCGTTGTCGCCCTCCTCCTCGTCGTCGTCATCGTCGCCTTCCTCATCGTCGTCGTCGCCCTCCTCGTCGCTATGGGTCTGCTGGTTCTGCCGACGCTCGCCGGACTCAAGCCCGAGAATCCGAGCCGCGTCGCGGCCAATCTCGACTTCGATGGTCGTCCCGGTCTGCAGACCGTCGACGCGCTTGATTTCGATCAGTTGGCTGTTTGCCGACGCCTCGATCATGTAGCCCGCGTCCGCGCCGGCGTGGCAGGTCCACAACTTGAACGATGGGCCGAGCAGGAAGACGGCGAATGCGCCGACGCCAAATCGTCCGGCCCGGCTCACCCGCGGTTTGCCGTCGTCGTCGAGAAATTCCTTGGCCCATTCCGGACTTCGCCGGAACGACGCACCTGCCCGAAGAAAATAATTCTGGATGGTTTCGGCGGTCATGCCGATTCCGCGATCGCGCACCCGCAGAATCCAGCTTCTATCCTCCCGCTTGATGAATTCAACCAGCACGTCGCTATCTTGTTCGGGCAAATCGAGCGATTGAGCCGATTGACCGCGGGCCTTGCACCAGGCCTCCAGTTCGCCGACCGCATCCGCCGCGTTCTGGATAAGTTCGCGAACGCCGACGCTCGGGTATTTTCCGTATAGCGGCTCGACCAGAAGCGTGAGCAGGTGCGGGTCGGCCGCAAATCCCGTCGCGCTCGGAACGTAGGGAAGACTGTTTCGATAGTCAGGGCTTTGCAAATTCGATTCAACTCGCCGCGTCGCCAGACTCAAACGATCCAGACCGAGTTCGGTCCGCGTGCCATACACCTCATCCAGTACAGCGGTGGAATGATCCATTTCCCGCTGCAGGCCGGTCAGCAGATCGCGAAGCTGGAGATAGAGCGACAAGTTCAGATCGTCGGCGACCGTGACCATCTTGGCGCGGGGGCCGGCCGCCGGACTGATGTTTTCTACGGCATGGTGTTTCTTCCATTCCTGCACCGAAATTGGGCTCTGGGGATTGCGCAATTGCAGCAGCACGGCCGGCGCGCGCTGCCGATCGATCTGCAGGTAGTCGGCGACGCGCAACAGCGCCATCGGATAGACCACGGCGCTGTCCATCGGCCTCGGCGTTCCGGCGTAGCGGGGCGTGGCATCCAGGTAGGACTTGCAGACTCGAAGCGACGTGCCGTGCGATCGTGCCGTCAACCCAATCAAGTCGGCCAATCGCTTCAGCGGGTGACCCTGTTCGTCCATGGCGGGAAACTGGCTTTCGCCGGCGCCGACCGGCAGGCCGGGAAAACCGTACATCGCTATCTCGTGGGCCAGCCGTGCATGATGGCGGCGGATGAATTCGCCGACGATCAAATGATGGTTTCGCTCCCACCGCCCGGTGTCTTCCGGAAGACCGTGAAACTTCCAGGTGCGCGCGGAGCTTTCGCCAATGATATTGCCGAGTTCGCGTTCGCTGAATCGCTGCGCCTCGCGGGCATAGTCCATCCACACGTCGTGCCAGGGAACGTCGGCCCAGTGATCTTCGTGTGATTTGTCGAACCACGGCCTTGGCCGAAAACGCGATTGCTTGGCGATCAGTTCGAGAAATCCATCGGGACGCAGATGCATACCGATGTCATGCAACAAGGTGGCGCCGATGATCACCACCGCATCGCTGTCGCGCAGCACGCGTCGAGTGGATCGCTGTTCGCGGGCGTCCCACGCCTCCGGGGGAACGAGTTCTACCTCGGATTGCAGCACGCAGTTGACGTGATCGATGCCGTGGTCGGTGTAATCGGGGAAAAACGGCAGCTTGTTGTCGGCCAGGATTTCGCCGACCCGGTCGGCCAAAGCTCGGATAGGCGCCTGGTATTGGCTATCTTCCAGAACTTGCTTCAGCGGGATCGGAAATTCGATTTTAGCCATTCGCTAAAGCTTTGGATCATGGGAAGCCGGTTGCGCCATCGAATTCTGTCTTACGTAAGTTGCGGCAAGACGTAAAGAATTTCCCTTGATCGGCCTGGAGTCCGGTCCGTTATTTCGCCGCCACGTCGCCGCCGCTTTCGCCAAATCCCTTGATGCGATCCTTGATATCCTTCAGCGTTTCGAGACTGGTCTCGATCGAAGCATCGGGAATATCCTGCAAGACATCGGTGGCGATAGCGTCGCGCAAACTGTCGAGATCGTCGACCAACTGACGCCCGGCGCGCGTCAGGAATAAACGGTTGGCGCGCCGGTCTTTCGGATCGGGCCGCCGTTCCAAGAGGCCATGCTCGACGAGACGGTCGAGCAGGCGCACCAGCGAAATCGGCTGCAGTTCGAGCACGTCGGCGAGATCGACCTGCGACAATCCTTCCTGCTGCCGCAATCGGAACAGTACGATCCACTGCGCGCGGGTGGTGCCGCGGCCCTTGGCGCGATGGTCGATGTAGTTGCGCAGCAGGCGCGAGCTTTCGACCAGTTGAGCGATGAGTTGGCGTTTCAGGTCGAGAGACATGTCAGTTGAATTCCTTGGGGCCGCCGGCGTCCTGCAAAGCTTTCCAAATGTTCATAATTCTCAAGTGATAGTGTGTTTACACATTAAGTGCACGCGCATTATATTTGCAATCCTTCGGAACCGTTTTGAAGCCCCATTACTTATTTTCGCAGCCCCCGAGTTCACATGACCAAGTCACGGACGATGCGTTGGGTTTTGCTGGCCGCCGTGCTGGTCGCGGCGGGCTATTTCGGCTGGCAGCGTTTTCATGGGCCGGATCAGGCAACTCAAGCGGATACCGCGCAAAAGTCGGCTGCCGCCGCCGCGCGCAACGCCGTGCCCGTCACCGTCGCTCCGGTCGAAAAGGCTGACTTTCCGGTATTCCTGACCGGGCTCGGAACGGTGCAGGGATTCAATACCGTGGTGGTGCGCACCCGCGTCGATGGCCAGATCGACAAGATCGCCTTCAAGGAAGGCGACCTCGTGAAACAAGGCGACCTGCTCGCCCAGATCGATCCCCGCCCGTTCCAGGCGGCGCTCGATCAGGCCAAGGCCAAGAAGGCGCAGGACGAAGCCAATCTCGCCAACGCCAATCTCGATCTGCAGCGCTTCACCAAGCTTGGCGAATTCGCGACCCGCCAGCAGACCGACACCCAGCGCTCCACCGTGGCCCAACTCACCGCGCAACTCGCCGCCGACGACGCGGCGATTTCGAATGCGCAGACCCAGCTCGACTATACCAGCGTCAAGGCGCCGATCGCGGGCGTCGCCGGTCTGCGCCAGGTCGACCAGGGCAACATCGTCAATGCCTCGACGCAGACAGGCATCGTGACCATCGCGCAGATCGAGCCGATCGCGGTGATCTTCACCGCGCCGGAAGACCAGTTGCCTTACATCAACGAGGCGCAAGCGGCGCAGCCGCTGAAGGTGATCGCGTTTTCGACCGACGGCAAGAAACAGCTCTCGGAAGGATCGTTGTCGGTCATCAACAACCAGGTCGACACCACCAGCGGCACCATCCGTCTCAAGGCGGTGTTCGGCAACAAGAACCACGCGCTGTGGCCGGGACAATCGGTATCGACGCGGCTCTTGGTGACGACGTTGAAGGACGCCACCGTCATTCCCGACGACGCGGTCCAGCACGGCGTTGACGGCCTCTATGCCTTCGCCGTCAATGCCGACAACAAGGCCGAGCTGCGCAAGATCAAGGTTTCGAAATCGATCGATGGACGCACGGTGGTCGACGAAGGCCTGACGCCGGGCGAGCGCGTCATCGTCGCCGGCCAGTTCAAGGTGCAGCCGGGATCCGTGGTGGCGACCAAGGTCGCGAATTCGGAAACTGCCCCGCCTCCGGCGAAGGCGGACTAGCCATGAACGAAAGCCCCGTAGAGAGCATCTCTTCGCCGTTCATCCGGTACCCTATCGCAACCTCGTTGCTGATGGCGGGAATTCTGTTCGTCGGCCTCGTGGCCTACCCCCTGCTCCCGGTAGCGCCCCTGCCGCAGGTCGATTTCCCGACCATCCAGGTCGCGGCATCGCTGCCGGGCGGCAGCCCCGAGACCATGGCGTCGTCGGTGGCGCAGCCGCTGGAACGGCAGCTCGCGCAAATTCCCGGCGTCGCCCAGATGACCTCGACGAGTTCGCTCGGCACCACCGCGGTCACGATCCAGTTCGACCTCAACCGCTCCATCGATGGCGCCGCCAATGACGTGCAGGCGGCCATCAACGCCGCCGGCGGCCAACTGCCGAAGAACCTTCCCTCGCCTCCGACCTACCGCAAGGTCAACCCGGCAGACTCGCCGATCCTGCTCTTGTCGGCAACCTCCGATACGCTGCCGCTGACCACCGTCAGCGATGCCGTCGATGCCCAGCTCGCGCAGCAGATCAGCCAGATTTCCGGCGTGGCGCAGGTCACGATCGGCGGCCAGCAGAAGCCTGCCGTGCGCGTCCAGATCGACCCGGCGAAGCTGGTGGCGAAGGGCCTGCAACTCGAAGACGTGCGTGCCGCGATCGCGATCACCACCGTCGACAGCCCGAAGGGCAACATCGACGGCGACAAGAAAAGCTACACCATCTACGCCAACGACCAGGTGCCGGATTCCAAGGACTGGAACGACGTCATCATCGCCTACCGCAACGGCGGGCCTTTACGGATCCGCGACATCGGCCAGGCCGTCACCGGTCCTGAAGACGCCAAGCAGGCGGCATGGGCCAACGGCAAGCGCGGCGTATTCCTTGTCGTCTTCAAGCAGCCCGGCGCCAACGTCATCGACACCGTGGACAAGATCAAGGGCCAGTTGCCGCGGCTGGTCGCGGCGATCCCGCCCGCGATCAAGATCGATGTCATCAGCGATCGCACCCAGACCATCCGCGCCGCGGTTGAGGACGTGCAGTTCACGCTGCTGCTGACCATCGCGCTGGTGGTGATGGTGATCTTCGTCTTCCTGCGCAGCGTGTGGGCGACCATCATTCCGAGCGTCACCGTGCCGCTGGCGCTGCTCGGCGCCTGTTCGCTGATGTGGGTGTTCGGCTACACCCTCGACAACCTGTCGCTGATGGCGCTGACGATCTCGGTCGGCTTCGTGGTCGACGACGCCATCGTCATGCTGGAAAACATCACCCGCTATATCGAGGAAGGCGAGACGCCGATGGCCGCCGCCTTCAAGGGCGCCGGCGAAATCGGGTTCACCATCGTGTCGATCAGCATTTCGCTGGTGGCGGTGCTGATTCCGCTATTGCTGATGGGCGGCATCATCGGCCGGCTGTTCCGCGAATTCGCGGTGACGCTGGCGATGGCGATTTTCGTATCACTCGTGGTGTCGCTGACGCTGACGCCGATGATGGCCTCGCGTTTCCTGCGCGCACACAAGGAGACAAAACACGGCCGCTTCTATCAATGGAGCGAGCGCGGCTTCGACGCGATGCTGCACGCCTATGAGCGCGGCCTCGACCTCGCCTTGCGCTGGCGCCTGACCACGCTGGGCATTTTCTTCATAACGCTGGCGCTGTCGGTGTATCTGTTCGTGATCATCCCGAAGGGCTTCTTTCCGCAGCAGGACACCGGCCTGATCAGCGCGACCTCGGAAGCGGCGCAGGATATTTCCTTTGCCGACATGAAGCGGCATCAGGAAGAACTCGGCGATATCGTGCGCGCCGATCCCGACGTCGCGAGTGCTGCGATGTCGATCGGCGGCAGCGGCAGCGCGCTCAATACCGGGCGCATGTTCATCACATTGAAGCCGCGCAGCGAGCGCAAATCCAATGCGCAGCAGATCATCGCCCGGCTGCGGCCGAAGCTGGAAAAGGTTCAGGGCGCACGGCTGTTCATGCAGGCGGCGCAGGACGTGCGGCTCGGCGGACGCGCGACGCGGACGCAGTTCGAATACACGCTGCAGGACGCCAATCTCGCCGAGCTGAACGAGTGGGCACCGAAGATTCTCACCAAAATGCAGACGCTGCCGCAGTTGCGCGACGTCGCGACCGACCAGCAGACCAAGGGCACGACGCTGACGCTGACCATCGACCGCGATACCGCATCGCGCTTCGGTATCCAGCCGCAGCTGATCGACGACACGCTCTACGACGCGTTCGGCCAGCGCCAGGTGACGCAGTATTTCACCCAGCTCAACAGCTACCACGTGATCCTGGAAATCCTGCCCGAGCTGCAGGGCAATCTCGACACGCTCAACAAGATCTACATCAAGTCGCCGACCACGGGCGACCAGGTGCCGCTGTCGGCATTCACGAAATGGACCAGCGTGCCGGTGCGGCCGCTGTCGATCAGCCATCAGGGCCAGTTTCCGGCGATCACCATCAGCTTCAATCTCGCGCAGGGCGTAGCGCTTGGGCAAGCAACCGAAGCCATCCAGAACGCAATGGTCGAACTCGGCGCTCCGTCCACGCTCAACTCGAGCTTCCAGGGCACCGCGCAGGCGTTCCAGCAGTCGCTCGGCACCGTGCCCCTGCTGATCATGGCGGCGCTCGTTGTCGTGTATCTGATCCTCGGCATTCTCTACGAGAGCTACATCCATCCGCTGACGATCCTGTCGACGCTGCCCTCGGCCGGCGTCGGCGCGCTCGCGATCCTGATGATGTTCGGATACGACTTCAGCCTGATCGCGCTGATCGGCATCATCCTGCTGATCGGCATCGTCAAGAAGAACGGCATCATGATGGTCGACTTCGCGATCTCCGCCGAGCGCGACGAGCATCTGCCGGCGGAAGCTGCGATCCGCAAAGCGGCGATCCTGCGCTTTCGCCCTATTATGATGACCACGATGGCGGCGATGCTCGGCGGCGTGCCGCTGATGCTGGGCACCGGCACCGGATCGGAAATCCGCCAGCCGCTCGGCTATGCGATGGTCGGCGGCCTGATCGTCAGCCAGGCGCTGACGCTGTTCACGACGCCGGTGATTTATCTTTATCTCGACCGGTTCTCCGACTTTGTTTCCGGCTGGGGCCGCTCCGAGAAACCCGAAGACGAACAGCCGGCGGAGCGAGGTTCGGTCAAGCAGGCCGCCGAGTGACTTGACTTTAATCGCGCTACGGCACATCCGAGGGATCGAGCCCTTGGAGACACGCCATGAGAAATTCCACAAAGCTTGCAATCCTCGTGGTAGCTATTGTCGCTTCAGGCTCGTTCACACCCGGCTACGCGCAGCAGGCTAAATCCAAGAGCCCCGCAAAATCCGCGCAAACGACACCGGCCGCTCCGGCGCCCGCCGCTGCTCCAGCCGACAACGGCGTGGCGCCCGCAAACACTCCGCCCCCGCCCGGCTGGACCGCGCGATGCGGCAGCGTCAGCCGCGACGCGCCGCTCGAATGCGCCATCGAGCAGAGCGCCGTGCTTCCGCGCACCGGTCAGCTTGTGATCCTGGTCAACATCCGCGTGCCCGCCGATACTCACACGCCATCGGCGCTGATCCAGCTGCCGCTGGGCCTTAACCTGCCGAGCGGCGCGAAGGTGCAGGTCGACGACGGCAAGACGGCGGATTTGCAGATCCAGACCTGCGAAGCCCGCGGCTGCTACGCCGGCACGGCGATCGCGCCGGAGCTGTTGGCGGCGATGAAATCCGGCAAGCAGTTGAAGGTCTCGTTCCAGAACCTCGCCAAGGAAACCATCACGGTGCCGCTGCCGCTCGCCGATTTCGCCGCGGCGTATGACAAGATAAAGTAGCTTCTCGTCATTCCGGGGGGCGCGAAGCGCGAGGCCGGAATCCATAACTACCATCTTGAATATGGATTCCGGGCCTGCGCCAAGAGGCGCATCCCGGAATGACGACCTATGGGCATCGTGCCCCGGACGCAGCGCAGCGCGCCGTTCTTCACGGCGTGGTGCGCTGCTGAGCCGGGACCGTAACGAACATCGACGTCTGGGACGGTCCCGACTCTGCGGAGCGGCATGAAGAATGCCGCACCGCGTCCGGGACACGAGTCATTCGCTTAGGCGCGCCGAAGTTTCGGCTTCCCTTTGTCTTTCTGCGACGACGTCCGCGCAGGCAAAATCGCGGCGCGAAGAACTCCATTCATCCGGGTCTGCCAGCCTTCGCCGGTCGATTTGAACGCATCCAAAACATCCGCATCCACACGTAGGCTAATCGCTTCTTTTCGGGTTTCGGACTTCGGGCGGCCCCTCGGCCGGATTCCAAATGAGACCGTCGCGCCTGCCAACTGGGCGTCAGTCAGTTCCGGGGCATCATCGTATTCGTCCGGCTGGATGACATGAGCATCAACTTTCTTCAAATCGCTTCGAATAGCGCGCTTGTTCTTTGTCATTGCATTTTCTCATCGACATCACATGCACGGCCTCGCCGCGCGGGGTCCAGACCACCATCATCATCCGTCCGGCGAGAAATCCAACGGTCTGAAAACGTTGCTCGCCATAATCGATCCGGTTGTCTTCGATCGTGAATACCGGACCGGACAAGACAATCTCCGCGTCAAGGAAATCGAGTTGCCTGTCATTCAGGTTCTTCGCGCGTTTGACGGGGTCGAACGTGATCACCATCGTATATATCCGTATATACGATAATCGTTCCGGCTGTCAATATTGTATATACGGTATATCTCGGGCTTGCCGGCAAATTACCCCGTCCCGAGATACACCTTCTGCACCTGAGGATCGTTGGCGAGATCGGCCGCTGTACCGGACAGCACGCTTTTGCCGACCTGCAGCACGGTTGCGAAATCCGAGACTTCGAGTGCCAATTCGATGGATTGCTCGGCGAGCAGGATGGTCAGGCCTTGCTTGTGCAGCCGGCCGAAGGTTTCGTACATCGACTCCACCACCGTCGGCGCCAGGCCGAGCGAGGGTTCGTCCAGCATCAACAGTTTCGGATCGCTCATCAGCGCGCGGCCGACCGCCAGCATCTGGCGCTCGCCGCCGGACATGGTGCCGGCGCGCTGGCCGCGCCGCTCGGCGAGCTTTGGAAACAGTTCGTAAACGCGATCGAGCAGCACGGCGATGCGCGCTCTGTCACGCAGCGGCGTTGCGCCCAGAAGCAGGTTATTCTCGACGCTCTGCTGCACGAACAGCCGCCAGCCTTCCGGCGACAATGCAAGGCCTTTGCGGACGATGGCGAACGCAGTCTGCCCGCCGATCGCCTCGCCGCGAAAAATGATCGACCCGGCATGCACCGGGATCAGCCCGGCGATGGCATTCAGCGTCGTGGTCTTGCCGCCGCCGTTGGAGCCGAGCAGCGCCACCACGCTGCCCTCCGGCACCTCCAGCGACACATCGGACACGCCGATCAGATCGCCGTAGCGGACTTCCAGATGCTCGATGCTGAGCAGCGGCGCGGTCATGTCCCCGGTCCGCCCATCAGCTCGATCGGGGTGTGGCCCGCGGCGGCCTTGGCGGCGCGGGTGCCGAGATAGGCCGCGATCACAGCGGGATTGCCGGTGACCTCGCGCGGGCTGCCGCGCGCGATCTCGCGGCCCTGGTGAAACACCACCACGCGGGTTGCGAGCGACATGATGACTTCCATGATGTGCTCGACAATCACCAGCGTAATTCCGGAGCGGTGGATGTCGCGGACGAGATCGATGGCGAGTTGCACCTCGCGCTGCGTCAGGCCCGCCATCGCTTCATCGAGCAGCAAAATCTTCGGTTCGGTGGCAAGCGCGCGGGCGATTTCAAGCCGCTTGCGGCCCGGCGTACCGAGCGATTTTGCGGGCGTGTCCGCCAATCTGCTCATACCGACCCGCTCCAGAACCGCGCGAGCCTTGGTCTCGGCCTCCGCACGATGGGATGTGCGCAGAAACGCGCCGATCATGACATTCTCAAGCACCGACATGCCTTCGAACGTCTGCGGCACCTGGAACGTGCGCGCAAGGCCGAGATGCGCGCGCGCCTCAGGTGTCAGGGTGGTGATGTCTTGTCCTTGCAGCAAAACCTTGCCGGAGGTCGATATCAAGTCGCCGGTCAGGCAATTGAATAAAGTGGATTTGCCGGCGCCGTTCGGTCCGATCAGGCCGAGGATATCGCCCTGCTCCAGCGTCACCGAGGCTTTGTCGACGGCCTTGAAGCTGCCAAAGGCTTTGGTGACGTCGCGGGCTTCAAGGAGCATGAGCGGCTCCATCAGTCACTGCGATCTCGGGCGTCTTGCGCCGCCGCGCCCAGACACGCTTGATCAACGTCAGAATGCCGCCGGGCTGAAAGCGCGCGATCGACACGATGATCGCGCCGTACACGACGAACGTCAGCCCAGCGCCCTTGCCGCCAAGCAGGTTGTTGGAAATCTCCTCCAGCGGCACCAGGATCGCAGCCCCAATCAGCGGCCCGAACAACAGCCCGGCGCCGCCGAGTGCCGCCATGATCAGCATCTTCACGGAAATCAAAATGCCGAGCCCGGACTCCGGATCGACGAAGCCGAACATCATCGCATAAAGCGCGCCGGCGACGCTGGTGAGCCCCGCGCTCAGCATGAAGGCGTAAAGCTTGGTGCGGCTGGCGGGCGCGCCGAGCGAACGCGCCGCGCGCTCGGAATCCTTGATGGCGCGCAGATAAAAACCCATCCGGCTGTTGGCCATCCACCAGGTGATGCCAAGCGTGATCACGAGCACGATGAGGAACAGATAATAATACGGCAGCGCCGACGTGAAGGAGAGATCGAGCACGGTGCGCGGCACCGTCGGGCCGCTCAAGCCCACCGCCGCGCCGAGATAGTCGGTGTTGGTGACGATCAATCGCACCAGTTCGGCAACCGCAATGGTCGCCATGCTGAAATAGTGGCCGGACAGCCGCAGCGTCGGCACGCCGATCACCGCGGCGATGAGCACGGCAACGGCGACGCCGACTGGAATTCCGACCAGCGGCGGCAGCGCAAAATGCGAATACGCCGCCATCGACGCATAGGCGCCGCAGCCGAAGAACACCACGTGCCCTACCGACACCTGGCCGGCATAGCCTCCGACGATATTCCACGCCGAGGCCGCGATGGCGTAGAGCAGAATCAGCGCGCCGAGCCGCTGCTGAAACGGCGTCGAGAACAGCAGCGGATACGCAATGACCAGCGCGAGCGCCACCGACGGCCAGAGAAAACGCCGCATCGCGCCCATCAGGTTTTGCCCATCAGGCCTTGCGGCCTGAACCAGAGGAAACACAGGAACAGCGAATAGACCACGATGTCCTTGTAGATCGCGCCGATCAAGTAGGCCGACACCGACTCGATGACACCGATCAGCAAGCCTGCGACCAGCGCACCGGGCACGCTGCCAAATCCGCCGAGTGATACGGTTACGAAAGCAACGATGCCGAGCGTCTCGCCGACCGTCGGCGCGATGTAAAAGAAGGTCGCGATCAACGCGCCTGCGATACCGGTGGCAGCCGCGGCGATTGCCCATGCGATCGCCTGCATGGTGTCGGGACGAATGCCCATCAGTTGCGCCGCGGTGGAATCCTCCGCGACCGCCAGCATCTTCGAGCCGAGCGAGGTGCGCGTCAGCAGCACATGCAGGCCGAGCGTCACCAGCAACGCGACCACGCCGGCAAGCAGCCGCGACGCCTGGATGCGAATTCCAAGCACGTCAAAGGTGCCGCCGACGATATTTTCCGGCAGCGTCATGAAGTTTGCGCCGAAACCCCAGAACACCGAATAGCGCAGCAATAGTGCCAGCCCAAACGTGCCGAGGATCTGGGCCAGCATCGGCCCTTTCATGACGCTGCGGATCAGGCCGAAATAGACGACGATCCCAAGCGTCGCCAGCACAAGTGCCGCGACCGGCGCGCCAAGAAACGGCCCGACCCCGAGCAGCGTCCACACCACGAACGCCACATACATGCCGAGCATGACGAAATCGCCGTGGGCGAAGTTGACGATGTTCATCATGCCCCAGATCAGCGTGAGGCCGGACGAAAACAGCGCATAGACCGCGCCGAGCAACAGGCCGCCGACGATCACCTGAACAAGGATGGAGGACATTCGGGCCGAAAATCTTGCGGGTTAAATCTCGTCGACAGCGTCATTGCTATCAGACGAAGGCGGGACCGATGCCCCGCCTTCGGAATTTCGATTTATTGCCAGCCCTTGTAGGGCAGGATCGGCGCGGTCTTGGCCTGGTTCTTCGGCCAGACCGCGACGTAATTCTCGCCATCCTGCAACTGGATCACCAGTCCCGCCGCGAGAATGTTCTGGCCCTTGTCGTCGAACTTGACGCCCTTGTAACCCATGATGAGCTGCTCGGGTTTCAGATCGGTCGCCTTCAGCGCCGCCTGGATCTTGTCGGGCTCGGTCGACTTGGCGCGGTCGATCGCATCCATCAGGACGAAGAAACCCTGCATCTGACGGGCCGCGGTATCGTCGAGGTCGTCGCCGCTCTTCTTCTTGTACATCTCGTTGATCAGGAACGATGGCGATCCTGGAGGACCGATGGCGAAGGACGAGCGGTTGAACACGCCTTGCGCCAGCTTGCCGACGGTCTTGATGAAGGAAGGATCGGAGAACCCGGCATTATCCGCCACCATCATCGGCGGCTTGTAATCCAGCGCCTGCATGGTCTTGGCGTAGAGGATCGCATCCGACTGGTAGCACACCATGATCACCACGTCCGGCTTCTTGTCCTTGAGCTGCAGCACCTGACTTTGAACGTCTGTTGTGTTGGCGTTGTAGGCGATATCCTGCGCGATGCTGAGGCCGTTTTCCTTGAACACGCTGGTGATGACGCTCGCCACCGAGGTGCCGTATTCGGTATTCTCGTGGACGATGGCGATATTGTCGGTCTTGGCGCCGCCGGCTTTCATGTCCTTGAGAAAGTCGAGATAGATTTTTGCAAAGTCCGAGGCGACCGGCGTGGTCCGGAAGAACCACTTGAAGCCGCGCTCGGTCAAACTGGCGGCAACCGACTCGCCGTTCAAATAAGGAATGCCGTATTTCTCGGCGATGGCGCTGGTCGTCAGCGTAATGCCGGACTGATAGGCGCCGCTGAGCGCAACCACCTTCTCCTCGGTGATCAGGCGCAACGCCTGGTTCTGTCCGGTCGCGGGGCTGCCCTGGTTGTCGGCGAACACCACCTCGACTTTTGCTCCACCGAGACCGGCCAGACCGGGACCCTTGGTCACCGGCAGATTGCCTAAGCCGGGATGCCCGTTGTTGATGATATCGACCGCGGTCTCGATCGCGGCCTTGGCGTGAACGCCGGCGCTGGCGGCGTTGCCGCTCAGCGGATAGATCGCGCCGATCTTGACGGTCTTGTCCTGCGCTAGCGCTGGCGCCGCCAGACAAACGCAAAATGAGGCCGCGCAAAGCAGCCCGATGACGTGCTTGAATTTCATTTTTGATTTCTCCGAAAGTGTTCCCACCCAATGCCGGGGCTCTGAGGCCGAGATGCGCCGGGATCAACGCCCGGCGCTCTTTTCTTGTTTGGCATCATCAGCATGGCATGCCGGGACTACAGGGGCAAGCTGGCGTTGATCCCGATGTAGACCGTGTTGCTCGCGTCGCGATCCTGCAGCGGATTGTCGAAGGTCACGACATGCGTCTGCGACGTTGCGAACACGCCTGCCAACGTAGCCTTGAAGTTTTCATCCGGCGGATCGTTCGACCACAGCGCGAACACGCCGCCGGGATGCAGATGCTCGGCCAGCCGTCGCAGCCCTTCCGGTTGATAGAACGCGGCGTGGCGCGGATGCAGCAGGTTACGCGGCGAATGGTCGATATCGACCAGCACCGCATCGAAGCGGCGGCGCGGTGTTTGCGGATCGAAGCCATCGGCGGACTGCGACATCGCGAAGAAATCGCCGTTGACGAACCGGCAGCGTCGATCTGCCGTCAGTTGTTCACCGAGCGGCAGCAAGCCACGCTCATGCCATTCGATCACCTCGGCGAGCGCATCGATCACGACAAGCGATCGCACGCGCTGCTCTTCCAGCACAGCCTGTGCCGTGTATCCGAGACCGAGACCGCCAACGACCACGTCGAGATCTGGCCGATCCAACGCGGTCAGTCCCAGCCGCGCCAGCGCAATTTCGGCCGCCGTGAACAGGCTCGACATCAAAAACTCGTCGCCGAGCTTGATTTCGTAGACGTCGATGCCGGTGGATAGCTGCCTTCGCCTGCGCAGGCTGAGCGCGCCCATCGGCGTCGGGCGAAAATCCAGTTCTTCGAAGTACACGCTCATGCGCCGGCGGCCTTTACGGTCATGCAAGCGCCGCCTCAAAACGGTCGCCAGTTCGCCTCAAGCGGGCCGCAAGACCTGCAAGACGGATCGCAACCACTGTAACCCTCTCATCTTGCTTGCCAAAGCCGGCGGCGAGCGGCTAGAAGGGCCCTCTTGCTGACAGGATTTGCGACGTCGCTTTGCCAGCAAATGCCTGACAGGGTTTAGGCTATTGATCCTGCTCAGCAATTTTGGGGAATGGTGTAACGGTAGCACAACAGACTCTGACTCTGTTTGTCTAGGTTCGAATCCTAGTTCCCCAGCCACCCGCCTTCGCTGACGCTTCGGCGCGGCGAGCCGCGATGAAGCGTTAGAGAAGTGGGTGCCGCGCCATAGCTGCGCAAGCAACGACGGCGGGCTGGTTCGAACTCTCTCCCTCTCTCAGCTACGCGTGCTGCATCGTCCCCGATCGTTCAACCGCGATAACCGGTTTCCTGTTTGGCGATGAGTTCGGCCTGGATGTACGGCAAGCCGCCCTGCGTCAACTCGCGCAGCCGGTTGGTGTAGGCATACATCTGCTGGCGCTTGGCCGCCACCTCCGCCATCACCTGCTGCTGATATCGTTGCGCGTCCTGGATCGCATTCTGGCCCGCCGTAAGCGGCTGATATTGGTGCGGCACCTGCGCCGATAGCGCGTGATCCAATAAATTCCGTGCTTGTTGAACCTGTCCATCGATCCAACTGCGAAGCTGCGACGCATGGTCGATTTGAGCAGCGGTCGCGGTGCCCAGCAACTTGACGACACGTTCATACCCAAAGAACAGTCCCGAAAACTGGTAAGTTCGCCCCAACCAGGTCGATATCAGGTTCGCATCCGTCGTTTGACTCGCATGGAACGCATTCAACTCGCCGTTGTAGGCCTGAACGGCGCCCTCGATTATATTGGACATGATGTTGTTGATTTCGTCATTGGTCGGCATCATCGTCTCCAGCCATCGCTTTTCCGTTTCGGATGCTAGCGGGCATTGCCATCGGTTGAAAGCTTGCCGGTTCGGGCCGCCATCGTCCCATCGGCCTCCGGCAACTCAACCCAGAAGACGTAACGGCCGGCGGCACCGCGCGCACTGCCTGGTGAAATTCGCCGTGAAGAAACGGGACGGGAATCCGCCGTTCTATTGTTAGCTAAATTGTTACAAACTTCTTTTTGATCAATAGCTTGCGCGCCACTCCGCAAATCGCGGCACCGCCTATTTGGGCATCAAATCCGCCTGGCGGCGGTTACTCGAACACACCGGCTCCCAAACTATCATATTGTGCGGAGCGGGTTCATCATGCAGACTAAGGTTGTACAAGTGAGGCTTCGATGAACGACCTGCTTGCTTGGACCGTAGAGGCACATGGCGGCCTGGAGCGCTGGGAGCGCGTCGGCAGTATCCGCATGCACGGTCAGATGGGCGGTCTCGGCCTGTTCCACTCCGCATATGACTCGGAGCCCGTCCGCACCGCCCACATCTCCGTCACCGAGCCGTGGTCTTCCGTCGAAGGTTTTCCAGAACCGGACAGCGGAACGGTCGGCACCTTTGGCGACACCTATGTCATGATTGCGAGCCCCGACGGCTCGAAGATTCTACGCCGGCGCCAGAACCCGCGCGATGCGTTTCTCCGTTATCCGGCGCGATTCAGGCGATGGTTCTGGTACGACATGCTCGACGTTTCTTATTTTCTCGGTTACGCGATCTGGAACTACATGCTCACGCCGTTCCTTTTCACGCGGCCGGGCTTCGAGGTTTCCGAGGGTGAGCCGATCCGCATTCACGGGAGAAAAATGCGGCGGATGATCGTCAAGTATCCTCCCGGTGTGCCTACGCACAGTCCCGAACAGACCTACTACATAAACGAAAAAGGACTGGTCAACTACTTCACATACACGGTCGAGATCGTCGGCCCGTGGGTAAACGCAGTGCATTACTGCCGCAGCTACAAGGATTTTGGCGGCATCAAGGTCCCGACCCACCGGCGCGCCATCCTGGAGCACGACCACTTTCTCCGCAATTGGCGTGTCCGGAAGAACCTCGCAATGATCATGTGGGGCAATCTGCACAACATTGAGTTCATCGATAAGCAACAGTGAGGGAAAAATGGAACAGAGCAAGGATACGGTTGTCGTCGTGAAACTCGGCAAGAGCAGCCGCAAGCGCATCAAAAAACTGAAGCGCGGTGAAGGTAACTTGATGGACGAGCTGCAGACGAAGCTCGCCAAGCTCAAGGCAGCCGGCGAAATCTCGGAAACTGCGGAACCGGTCGTTTTCATTGTTGAGCGCCGTTCGGAAATGTCGATGCCGATGCCGATGTCGATGTCGATGCCGAAGTTCTTCTCGATGAAGCGAATGTTCAAATAGGCAAGGGTCCTAGTCCCGCTACGATGTTGAGGCGGAGGTTCTGTGGCGTATTTCGCGACACCATTTCGTGTTCTTTTCCATGACACGATGGCGTACGGCTCGCACCATTTCCTCACCAACTTCAAGTTTCAGTGCGCGGCGCGGGAAGAGTTTCTTTTCGGTGAGGTGATCAACGGCGATCCAGAATCCAAAGCCGCATTCGACGAGATCGCACTGCTCACGCAGCAGGCTTACAGCCGAAACCTGGCGCCGGTGGAAGTTGGCGAGACGGTAGGAATCCTCATGAGTTATGAGGACCCGACGCCTTCGTCGCTGCGATTCTGCTTTCGTGTGGTTCGACGCGACGGCACGCCGGTATCCTGCGGCTTTCAAACCATGGTTTGCATGTCGCAGAAGACACAGGCGTTGGTGTCTCCGCCGCAGGCCCTGTTACGCTACTACTCCCTTCTGGCCGAACGACTGGACAAACCGAATTTCTCCGAGCGCGTGCTGACGGGGCGGTTGCAGACGGTGTTCGACGACGAGAGTATTGCGCTGGGGAAAGCGATCGCGGCCGAACCGCGTGGTGGATATCGCATCGTCGGCGACCTGGGCAGCACCGATCAGAAGCGCAACGTCCGGCAGTTGCCGCCCAAGCTGGAGCGTGGGCTGGTTCTGCTGCTGCCCGGACAAGGCTCATATCACCCGGCGCTGTTCGCACAATTGCGGCAGATCGATCCGCAAGTGGAGTCGTTGTTCAATCGCGTCGATGAAATCGCCCAGTCGGTACTCGGGGCGCCTTTTGGAAAACTCGCCAATGCCGGCACGGCGCAAGCTCAGCAGGAGTTGCTGCGGCAATATCCCGATCTCACACAGCTCGGCATCTACCTGGGCGGCGTGGTTGCCGGACGATCCTTGCTCGATAACGGGCTGCGGCCCGACGTGCTTGTCGGTCATAGCGCTGGAGAGTTGGCGGCGCTGGCGCTGGGCGGCGCCTATTCCGTCGAAACGGGCGCCGAAGTCATCTGTCATCGAATCGCGGCACTTGCGGCGGCGGCTTCCAATGCCGGCGGCATGGTGGCGCTTGGTTGTGACGCGCGGCGGGCCGCCGGTCTGATCGATGCACTCGGCCCCGGTTCGCTGGAAATTGCGGTACTGAACCATTCGTCGCAGACAATTGTGTCAGGGACGTCAGCCGATCTGGAGCGGCTCCGGGGACTCGCCACGCACGTTGGCGTCCCGTGCCAGGACGTGCAAAGCCGCTACCCCTTCCACTCGCAACTGTTGCGCCCGGCGGTCGACCGCTTCGCGTCCGCGCTCGGCGAGCTTAAGGCGCAGGCACCCGCGATCGCGGTCTATTCTCCGATCGAGAAGTCGTTCTATGCCGAAGGCGACCGCCTCGCCACGCTGCTTCCTTCGCATTTCGTACGCCCTCTCCCCTTCGCCGAGGCGATGAACGAATTGTTCGCTTCCGGAGCGCGTACGTTCGTCGAGTGTGGCGGCGGCGATATCCTGACCCGGCTGGTGCGCCGGACCTTCGAGGGCAACCCGGACGTTCATGCCTTCAGCACGCTTCCGGCCGGAATGCGCGCCCGTCCGGCCGTGGGCGACGTCTTGAAGTCGTTGCAAAACGAGCCGGGCATCGTACTTCCGGTGACTGCCGATGCACCTTCAAGGCAACCACCCGAACATGCGCCGACGGGCGAAGTTCCGATCGCGATCGTTGCTCTCGGCAGCGTGCTGCCGGGAGCCAAAGATCCGGATAGCTTGTGGCAAAACGTCCTGAATGGCACCAGCGGCATTCGCGACATTGCCAAGCTGGTGCCTGAATATGCGAAGGCATTTCTCTCCAACGGCGACATCGTGCCGGACAAGACCTACACGCTGCTCGGAGGGATGCTCGATCGGTCGGCCATCGGCGAGCTGCCCGCCGAGGTCCGAGCAATCGCGGACGCGTCATCGAGCGCACGGCTTCTGGCTGCGGCGACTGCGCAGTGCCTCGCAGGCATCAAGCAGCAGCCCGATCCGAAGCGCACTCACTTCCTTGTGGGCTCTACCGCCGACGGTTCGGTTGAGCATGACGAAGCGCTGTTGATCGAGGGGCTAATCTCTCTATCGGGCTCGCTCGATCAGCCCGCCGATTCCATAGCGAAGCTTCAGCGAGCGCTGCGTGGCGTCTTCGATCGTCCGCCGGAGAATGCAGAACGCCTGGCGCCGCATCCCTCGATGAGCGCGGTCGCCGAAGCGCTGATCGGCGCGGAGACAAAGGTCGTTGCGATAGACGCAGCTTGCGCGTCGTCATTGTACGCGCTCGGTCTGGCGGCGAACGCCCTGCGCGACGGGGAGTGTGACGTGGCGTTCGCCGGCGGCGTTTTCGCAGCGGGCCCGGCTAACGGCTGTTTGTTCGCGCAATTTCGCGGACTGTCTTCCACCGGTTCGCGGCCATTCGACGCCAAGGCCGACGGAGTGGTTTTCTGCTCGGGCGCCGCGATCGCGATGTGCAAACGCCTTCCCGATGCGCTTCGCGATGGCGATCGCATCATTGCATTGATCCGCGGGATCGGTACGTCCAGCGACGGCAAGAGCCCCTCGGTGGCCGAACCGAAAAGGCTCGGTCAATCGCTGGCAATCCGCCGCGCCTACGCCGCAACCGGGATCGATCCCGCGACCGTCCAATATGTCGAGGCCCACGCCACATCGACCCCGGTCGGGGACGCGGTGGAATTCGATGCGCTCGCGGAGGTTTTTGGTGCCGGCGCCGGCGAGCGCGCTCCGATTGTGCTCGGTAGTGTCAAGGCGCTGATCGGACACACCGGCTGGGCGGCCGGTGCCGCGTCGCTCGTGAAGGTATGTCACGCGTTAAACGAGAAGCAATTTCCGCCGCAGGCCAACTTCACGTCACCCAATCCTAATATCAACCTGGCGCGATCCCCGTTTGAGTTGCTCAAGTCGGCGCAACCCTGGCCAAGCGGCGCGGGGCCGCGCCGCGCCGGCATCAATGGTTTTGGTTTCGGAGGCACCAACGCGCACCTCATCGTGGAGGAATTCGATTCCGATGTGCACGCCGCCTGGCAACACGCAAAGTTGCCCTCGCCGTCATCGACGATTTCGCTGGCGGTGGTTGGCGTAGGCGCACTGTTCCCTTGGGCGAAGGAAGCAAAACGGTTGCGCTTTTCGCCCGATGAAATTCGTCTTCCGCGGGGAAAGGCCATCCTGCCGGAGGTGCAGGATCAAATGGACCGCGCCCAGTTCCTTGCCCTAATGGCCGCCGACCAGGCGCTGCGGAGCGTGGATGCCAAATGGCAGAAGATGCGCGATGAAATTGCCGTGGTGCTTGGCGTCCAAGGCAAGACGGCGCGATCGCTGGAGGCCGCCCAGAGAATCTATGCTGACCTTGTGAAAACACGCTTAGCCGACGCACGACCGGATTCGCAGGCCCCCGACCTGCAATTCAAACACTGCGCAGAAGCGCTCGTCGCCGCGATGCGAACCGTACCGCCTTCCAACGCCTATTCGTTACCCGGTTTGATGCCCAATGTCGTGGCCGGACGGGTGGCGAACTTCTTCGATCTGCATGGAGCCAATCTCTCGGTCGATGCCGGGGAGTCATCGCTGCTGGAGGCGCTGTGCGCCGCCGAACGAATGCTTCGTCGCAGGGAGTGCAAGCTGGTACTCGCAGGAGGCGTCGGCGCCAACGTCCACGCCGAGACCAGGCTGATGGCAAGCAGCGCGGCCGGGCGCCCGGTCGGCGAGGCTGCGTTGGTGTTGGCTCTGGTCACGCTGGAGACAGCGCAAGCGGAACAGATGCCGATCAAGGCTATCGTGTCCTTCGACGGCGCTCGAAGAAGCATCGGCGCCGGCAAGACGGCCCCCGCGTATCTGATGGGCGCTGACGGGGCCTGGGAAATCGCCGCCGCAATCGACAACGTCCAGGGCGGAGCCCTGTCCGTAGAATGGGATGGGGTGAAGGGTCCGCAACGGAGCGTCCGTTTGTCAGCCATGGCCGAAGAGAGCGCGGCTACGACAGCGAGCGAAGCATTCGGGGCCATCCGCATCGCCACGACAAAGCTGGAGCGGATGCGGCCGTGCGCGGCCGAGCGAACGAATTTGGCGGCGAAACGGCTGCTGGTCGTAGTCGATAGCCCACCCCCGGACGGCCTGTTTGCCGGCATACCCCATACATTGATCTGCCCGGCTGTATCGCCTGTCGAAGGCGCGATCCCCGTCGATCTTTCTTCCGACGAGAGCGCTGCAAAATCCCTGCGCCAACTCGACGGCAAGGACTTCGACGTTGTTCTCGTATTTGCCGACCTGTCAGGCGCCGAGGCGGATCTCGCGCTCGTTGAGGGCGCCAACGGATCCGGTGTTCTTGAACTCTTGCTGGTCGCAGCCAAGCGAATGTACCCATCGCTGCAGTCCGGGCGTTGCGCCGTCGCGGCGCTCACGGTCGGTTCGTGGCGTGGCGACGAGCTCGACCCCTACACCGGTCTGCTTGGAGGGTTCCTTAAATCGCTGGCGCGAGAGCTTCCCGGATGCATCTGTAAGGCCGTTCACAGCGCGGATGATGCCACCGCGGCGCTGAACCAAATGGCGGCGGAGTTAGGAGAAGGTCCGGCTTCGCCCGTCGAAGGCGGTTATCGGTCCGGCGTTCGATACGGGCCAAGACTCAAGGAAACGCCCCCGGCCGCCGGTGCGCCGAAGCCATTGCTCGACCGCGAGAGCGTCGTGGTCGCGACAGGCGGCGCACGCGGGGTCACGGCGGCCCTCGTCGAAACGGTGATTGAGCGGAGAAAATGCCGCGTGGTTCTGCTTGGACGCAGCGATCCCGGCCAGTTGCCCTCCGAGCTGCATAATCTGGATGAGGTCGCATTCGACGCCCATGAGCAGACCTTTTACAAGAATGAGATGGCGCGCCGGCCTGGCGTTCGTATCGCGGCATTACGCGAGCGCTGGGAGCAGTACCGCGCGATGCGCGAAGTGCTGGCTACGCTGGCGCAACTGCGGGCGAATGGTGGACGCGTCGACTATGTGAGTGTGGATATTACCGATGGCGGCGCTGTCGATCGGGCCGTACGCGAGGTCGCCGCCAGATATGGACGCATCGATTTCATACTGCACGGCGCCGGCATCCAGGCATCGCGGCAATTGCAACGCAAGACCCTCGAAGAGTTTCGCCGCGTCATTGCGACCAAGCTCGGCGGGCTGCGGCATCTTCAGACCGCATGCTCGCTGCATTTTCCCGGACATCCCGTCCATTTCCACCTCGTGACGTCGGCGTTCAGCTTCTTTGGCAACGACGGGCAGCCGGATTACGGTGCCGCCAACCAGGCAATGGATCGGCTGGTACGAAATCCTCCCACCGCCGGCAGTCCAGCACAATGGAGTTCGATCGCGTGGCTGGGATGGGCGGGCGTGGGGATGACGCGCGGCTCGGAATACGCCGCTTTGGCTCGCCAGCGCGGACTGCGGCCGTTGCTTCGCGATGAGGGCAAAACTTTATTCGCAGACTTTCTCGACGGACGAGCCATCGCACCCGACGTCGTGCAGGTGTCCGACGGTGAGTTGCGTTTTTACGGCATCGATCTCATTCCCCGCGGCGCGCCGCCGGTTGCAAGCGGCGTCGCTCCGACGGATTCAACGTGGCCGCTGTCAACGTCGATGTATCCGTTCGTCCGCGATCACCGCGTCAATGGCGTTCCAACGCTGCCGGGAACGTTCGAACTGGAGCTGGCGGTGCGTGCCGCTCTCGCCTTCCAGCCCTCGCGCCGCGTCGTGAGCGTTGAAGATGCGACCTTCGACCGGTTCGTCAAGGTGCAGGACAGTTCCACGGCCAATCTGCGGGCGAAATTACGCGTCGTCGAGCAAAGCGATCACGCCACCGTGGTGGAGGTCACGCTTCTTTCCGATTTCATTCACAAGAGCGGTATGGTCCTGCAACAGGACATCCGTCATTTTTCGGCGCGCGTGCGACTGGCCGACGAACCAAATGTGTTGCCGGCAGGCCGGAAGTTTGTCAACGGGACCGCGGGCATTGCCGCGCTTGATCCGTATCTGGCTCCGGGTTCGCCGGTGAAACTCGATGGCCTTTTTCGGTGTCTCGAAACCGTTCGATTGCACGCGGATCATCGCTCCGCCAGCTTCCGCATCGTGAATCCCGCAGGTCTGGAGCATCTGGTTTCATTCAATACGCCGTTTGTGCTTCTCGATGCGATGACGCGTTGCGCGGTGTTTAACGTCGAGGCCGATGGCGCCATGCGAATTTGGGTGCCCATCTCGGCCGGCCGGACCCTGCTGCCGCAGAATGTAAATGATGCGTCGTTGCATTCCGCCGGGGCGCCGGTGCACATCAACGCTACCGCTCCCCGGTTCGATGGTGATCTGGTTTTCGCGGATTACGTTGAAGCCGTCGATACCGACGGACGTGTGATTGTCATTGTCGAAGGTTTGGTC
>Ga0193726_1000323_pt1 | contig 57474 bp, 47 predicted proteins | sample H2c1metaG_FD_144928 | JGI IMG/M metagenome (GOLD analysis project Ga0193726, IMG submission 144928) | Soil microbial communities from a riparian zone of the East river system, Colorado, United States - H2c1 | ecosystem: Environmental > Terrestrial > Soil > Riparian zone | place: USA: East River... | reverse complement strand
CTGATCCGGACCGTAATGGCCGATGGCCTGGCCGATAAAGGTCGCGAGAAACGCGCCGGCGATGCCGAGCACGGTGGTCAGGATGAATCCGCTCGGGTTGTTCGGGCCCGGCGAAAGCAATCGCGCAATAATTCCCGCGATGAAGCCGACGATGATGACCCAGAGAATTCCGCTCATGGCTGTCGCCCTCTTTTTGAAAAAGCTAAAGTTGCAATGGTGATGCGACAGGCGCGACCGCGTCGCGCCTGTCGAGACGTCAGATCCGGCCTGACAGTTCGCTTTCGGTCGGCAGCCGTCCGTCCGGCGTCAGATGGTTGATCACGTCGGGCAGATGCTGGCTGAGGCCCGCGAGCAGTTCGTCGCGCGACAGTCCGCTTTGCGACGCCAGCGTAGCGATCTGATCGGCGCCCAGTGCCTTGGCGAGGTCATCCGGCGCAATCTGCTTGTTCGGGCCGGGGCTCACCCACGAATTGGCGGTGTCGCCCTGGCCGTTCTGCTGGAATTGCTTGAGCAGGTCGCCGAGCCCGCCGCTGATCACGCTTCCAGCCGCGCCGCCGGCAAGCAGGCCGCCCAATCCACCCTTCAGAAGATCGCCAAGACCGCCACCCATTGCGCCGCCGGGCAGGCCGGCATTCACGCTACTGCCGCGCGAAGGCGCCGGTGCCGGCGCGGCATTTGGCTCGCTGCCGCCGAAATGTTTGACCGCCTTGTAGGCGAGCAGGGCCAGGATCGCCATGGTCATCGGCGACATTCCTCCGCCCGTTTGCGCGTCTGGATTGCTCGGGCCGCGCGGGCCATTCTGCATGCCGTTGAGTACGTCGAGTAAACCCATTGTTCTCTCCTGCCGCATTTCCTGCCCCGGAGAGACATAGCGGTGCGCTATGACCGTTACAAGGCACAGCCGCGCCAGCCGCGGCGCCATCGGAATGGAAATCCAGCGCCGAATTCTGCTATCAAACCTAGGGGATATCGGTGGAAGGCGGGATGATCTTGGACCGACCGATCGGCGTGGCCGGGGCCGGCAGCATCGGCTGCTTTGTCGGCGGCATGTTTGCGGCCTCCGGCCGCCGTGTCGCACTGCTGGCGCGCCCGCGCGTGATCCAGGAGATCGAAGGTAATGGGCTCCAGCTGACGAGCTTCGAGGGCTTGGCGCGGAACATCGTATCGAGCGCCCTGACGCTGTCCGAGGATCCTCGAATCCTTGGCGACGCCGGCGTGGTGCTGGTGACCGTGAAAAGCGCGGATACCGCCGCGATGGCGGATCTCATCGCAGGCCATGCGCCCGCCGATGCCGTCATCGTCAGCCTGCAGAACGGCGTCGGCAATGTCGCGGTGCTGCGCGAACGCTTGCCGGGGCATCGCGTGCTGGCGGGAATGGTGCCGTTCAATGTGATCGCGCTTGGCAATGGTCGATTTCATCGCGCCACGTCGGGCGACATCATCATCGAACAGGACGATGCAGGTTCTGCCCAACAGCTCTCGGTGCCGGGCCTGAAAATGCGGGCGACCGACAACATCGCCGGCGTGCAATGGGGCAAGCTGCTGCTCAATCTCAACAACGCGATCAACGCGCTGGCCGATCTGCCGCTGCGCCAGCAGCTCAAGCAGCGCTCGTGGCGCATGCTGTTCGCAGACCAGATGGCGGAGGGCCTGGCTGCGATCAAGGCGGCGGGCATCACCCCGGTGTCGTCGACGCCGATTCCGGCGAGCTGGACACCGCATTTGCTGCGGCTGCCTGACGTGGTGTTCGGGGTGCTGCTGGGGCGCACGATGAAGATCGATCCCGAGGCGCGCTCGTCGATGTGGGAAGACCTGCAGCGCGGCCGCCGCACCGAAATCGATTATCTGCAAGGTGTCATCACCGCCATCGCCGACAGGCACGGGCTGCAGGTGCCATTGTCGCGCCGGATCGTGACGCTGATCAGGAATGCCGAAGCCAGCGGCAAGGGTTCGCCTAAGTTGACGCCGGAGCAAATCCGCGCTGAACCGTTGGTTGGTCACGCTGACGTGCCTTGAAATCGCGATCATCAACAGCGAATTTCGCATCGGCGGCCATGCGCAGATCCGCCGCGTCAGCGCCGGGAGGAACGACATGAAACGATGTTACGCAAGCTGCGCCGTCGCAGTTGCGGTGGCGCTCGGGAGCTTGGCTTCGGTGATGCCGGCAAGTGCCGCGCCGCCGACCGTCACACCGTCACCGGGATATGACGCGAGGTTGCAGGAGCAGAGGGCTGCGACTGCGCGAGTCATTGATGAGCCCGTCATACGCCTTGCCAAACGGCGCCATGTGAGCCGGCCTCATGTGCGGCGGACCTACGGCGGCAGCGTTTACTGAAACGCTGTTCACACTGAGAGCGCGCGTCGGCGCGAAACCGGAATCTCGCGCCGGCCATCTGTGGATCGCTGCTTCGACCGGGCCCGTCAGCGCGCCGCGCTTTGCACGGGTCCGCCGGCCTCGCCCCGGGACGACGATGCGCCGCGTTTGGCTTTGGCCTGGGACGAGCCAAACAGTGCTTTCTTCAGATTCGTGATCTTCTCGGAAAGCACCGGCCACTCGCAGGAGAAGGTGGAATGTTGGGCGCATTTCGCTTTGGCGCGCGCCTTGAGATCGGCCCCCGTCGCTTTTGGCTTGGCAGGGGCTGCCTCCGCAACCACCGGCAGGGACGCCTTTTCAGTCTGCACGGAGGCTTGCTGGTCCTGCTTTGCCGCGAGAGACGCCGCGATGAAGCTCCGCCGCTGCTTGTCGAGAAAGACGGTGTATTGTTCGTCGATGTGCTTTTGTTCTTCTTTCGTCGGATTGGGACCCGCGATATCGAAGCTGCGGTTCTGCATGAAGTCGTAATAGGTGTAGCCGCCGCCGGACTTGCGCCGACCGGCAAATTTCGCATTGCATGCGGCGATTTCCGACGTCCGCGCTTCCTTGGTCGCCGCCTTCTCCGCGAGGTCGGCGCAATCCTCGAAATCGACCGGTGCGCGCGCGCTCCACCACTGCGCATGCGCGCGCAATGGCGCCAGAGCAATGCATGCGGCGACCGCGGCCATCAACAGTCCGGATTTGCGCGATACGATCACGGACGATTTTCCCAACACAACTCTCAAGACGCGACTCACACAACATGATTTGCGCGGATTGTCGCCATTATTCGGCGGCTTGTCACCCTGGAACCGGGTTTTTGTACGGCACGAGCCGTGCGCTCTTTCGGTCCTGTGACAAGCGCGACACATGTGCGGCTAGTTGCAACCGACCGGGATTCAATCCTTATGCGATCATATTGGGATGGTGCGGAGGCTGGCGATCATCACGGCGCTCTGGTATGGAGCTTTCAAGCGCCCGCGTCCACCCGCGGGGCTTCGGTCCCGTAGCTCAGCCGGATAGAGCGACGGTTTCCTAAACCGTAGGTCGCATGTTCGAGTCATGCCGGGATCGCCAATCGTTCTTCCGTGCGCCTGTCTGGCCAGCGTACTTGCGGTCCATCGCGCGATAGTTGGCGCTGCCATGCGGGCAATACACCCACTGTCGAAATTCCGATCGAAGCGAGCGGCATCGGCTTGAAGCAGACAATTCCGATCTCCAGATGATACGGGCCCGTCACGTTTTTTTGGAACACGGCCGCCCACCGGCTCCAACGGCGCTCTTGATAATCGTGCCAGTTGCGTATTTGATGTGCCTCAACCTGATGGGCGGCGGGCTTGCGCGGACGGTCGACGCCGTCTGGAGCGCGATCTTGAACAACCAGATCCAACCGTCGGAGCAAGTTGATGCCAGGGCTACAGCAAATCCAGGACATGCTGGAGCGAATGCTCGGTACTTACCCAATGCCGGCACATGACTATTTCTGGCGCGGAAAAACGCGCGATGAGCTTGTTGCCACCGAAGTTTTCGGCGTGCCGATCCTGGTGCCGGGACGGCCGGACGACTCCAATCTTTTGCGCGCCATGCGCGGCGACAAGTTCGGCGAAGGTAGCGTCAACCGAATCGGGATCGACCGGCTGCGCAAGATATTCAAGGATATCCGTGTGGCGGAAGCGGACGTAGATGTTCTGAGCGCCTGGATTGGCCAGAGTTGTCCGGAAGCCGATCCCTCGAAAACAAGAAGCACGTTCGCCGCAGGGGCCATGACATTGGATGCTCCTGCCGAGGCCACCGACGACACCCACGGCCGCTACTGGCGGGCGATCGATGACTTTTTCCTTCCCAACCTGGCGAGCGCAGTGACGCGACCTCATGTGCTTCGGGTGCATGCGTTTGACAATGTTTGGGGACCGGTCGTCGCTGGCGCCGACCTTTCAATCTGGACGTCATTTCTTGCGCAGCCTCAGAATGCGGAGAGCTTCAATTACATTCGGCACCACCAGCAGCGGCTGATCCAGGAGTACTATGGTGACTCGAAAGCATCTCTGCTGGATTCCCTGTGGAAGTTTGGCGGCAATTTGCTGCCAATCGATCCGCAAAGCCATGCGCTTCCCCATCACACGATGAACGGAATTGGGGACTGGTTCAGTTGGGCGCCATACCTGGATGCGTCGCTTCGCGCTCCCGATGTTCAGCCCGTTGATGTCGATCTTGCCCGCGGGTGGCAAATAGGGATCGTCGCCGACGGACTGGTGCGGACCGACGAAGACCGGCCCGAGGGGCAGCGTATGCCGATCCCGGATTTCACTGCGGCAGATCCAGATCTGCGATCAAAAGTTTTCAGCAAATACACCGATATGGATGGGCCGCTGATCGGAGAAATGTTCAGACGGGCACGGGATTTGGGGATATTCGGCTCGCCCCCCGTTGCCTGACGCTCCATGCGAGAGACCGTCGCTGCCGTTGCCCGCGTGCTTCTCGGCGTCGATTGTCGATACTCGTGACCAAAGATTGCCTGCGGAGATCGAGGCTCCTCGGCCGCGATACTCATGCGCCTTAAATAGCATTGTGAGAATAGCCCGATGATCTCGGTGAAGCAGAGTCGACCCGTCCGAGTTCAAGCGCACAAGACCGACTCGGATTTCTCCGCACACTTGCAGTGAGGCGCCATGCCTTCTTCTAAAAAAAATCCGCTTCGGTGGCGGGCACACACCGTCGATCCAGGGCGCAGCGACCGGATGAGGTCGCTGACACAGAAGTCGATCCCGGGGCTTGGGCCGCTGGCCAATGATGCGGCGGCCGTGGCGGCCACTTTAGACCTCCCTGACCTGACAGCTTTCCCAACTCCGCTTGGCAAAGCCGTCCGCCTGCTCCAGGCGGCCGCCGCGATCGAGCACGCGTTGATGGTCCAGTATCTTTACGCGGGCTCCACGTTCTCCGGGAATATCCCCGCGGACATGCCCAAAATTGCGGAAAATTACCGCGCGATCATCGGCATCGCCATCGAGGAGATGGCGCACCTGATGACGGTGCAGAACCTGTTGAAACTCATCGGTGCGGATCCGGACTTGAGCAGACAGGACTTCGGACCGCCGGACTCCGACGCCGACCGCCTGTTCCCATTCGACATGCTGTTCGAACCGGTCACCCACGAGTCGCTTGCAAAGTATGTCGTTGCCGAGTCTCCAAAGGAATTCCCGAGTGGGATAGACCCCGCTTTGATGGCCCGGATCATCACGGTCGCAACGCAGGGGTCCGGTACACCCGTGAATCGGGTCGGGACGCTGTACGCCCTTCTCGGGGCCGTGTTCGGTTCGGAGACGCTGCTGGCGCAGAAGGCGTCGACCGGAGACCCCTGGTACGCGATGGTCAACGATCTCGCCGCCGAGGCGGCGCGGGCCTACGGAGGCCGCGATCGCCTTCATCTTCCGGAATCGGCCTTCCAACCGGCGTCAGTAAGCGCCCAGAGCTCCGATCGTGACTGGGACCGCTCGGTCGTCAAGAATCTGGACGAATTCCGGGTTCACGTCGTGGACGGTCGCGAGGCAGCCTTGGAGGCTCTCCGTGACATCGGGCTTCAAGGGGAGGGGCCAAGCCTCGTGACATCCGAGGATGCTCACTTCATCCGGTTCGTAAACCTGTTTAAGATCTATGGGGCAGACGGCACGGGCACCGGGCCCGCTCCTTCCGCCGCGGCTGTGCCCCGGGCCGCCGTCATCACGGTAGATGAGCAGTCCGCCGCCTCCGAAGCGATTTCGCACCCGGATTCGGTGCGATGGGCCCGCTTCGCCAACAGTCGCTATGCCGTCATGCTCGGCTCACTCGAATTGTATCTCCGACAGGCGCCAACCGATCGAAGCTTTTTGCTCGGATGGTGTTTTGCGGAGATGTTTGCCATCAAATTCCTGTCGGGCGTGTTGACGAAAAAGCCGCGGACGACTCAAGCTGGCCCGGGGGTGGCGGCGGTGCCGTTCACCCTTCCCGCCTGGACTGGAACGGAGGTCACGTGGCCCGACCTCGAGGTGGCGTTGACCGCTGCGATGACCGAGGCGACGGCGATCCTGGCTGCGGGAGGGACGACCGACGAGCAGAAGCGCGTGCTCGGACACATCATGACCTCAGACCAAAGAAAGTTGGCGGAGGTGCAGGCGCGGAAATCGAACAGCACGGTCCGCCGCAAGCCAGACCGGGCCCGAGAGACGCTGGACTGGACGGCTGGCGCGTCCGACCCTCCACATCCCGGCGATTCTCCGCCATTCCCAAACCAAGACCAAGGCAGGTTTTGGAATCTCGCAGTCTCGGATTTTAAACAGACCTCGATTTTCGGGGCGAATATCGTTACGCCAGTCGTTCCTGGAACTGATTCCCCGATGATCAGGAGGCTTAGAACGGGAGATATGCCCAGGAACAGACCGCCACTTTCGCCGACCGAGCCCGAGTTTCTGTTTCTTGAAGCGTGGGTCAAGAACGGCTGCCCCGATGATCCCGTCTGAATATCGATAAGCGAGGTTTGCCGAGTCCGATTTCGCTGTGATGTTGATGAGGACCAGGACGAGCTTGTTCTTGCGGATTCAATCGGCTTCGCGTTTGTCCCGAGGGAGAACCGGAACCCACTTTTCCGGATCATGCTCGAAAGTCCGTTCCAGGACGATCCCGACTTCGAACAGCATCAACCTCAAACCGCGGCTTGGACCGCGATTTGGGCCTCGGCGGGCGCGGCAGTGTCCAACTTCGATGTCATGCCGAGGCGACCGAGCAGCTTGGCATCGCGGTCGGTCTGCGGATTTTTCGTGGTCAGCAGGACATCGCCGATGAAAATGGAATTGGCGCCAGCCACGAAACACAGCGCCTGCAATTCGTCCGTCATGTATTGCCGGCCCGCCGACAGCCGCACGACGCTCTTCGGCATCATGATTCGCGCCACCGCGATCAGGCGCACCAGGGCGATCGGATCGGGGCGTTCGGCGGTGTCGTTGACGGGAACGCCCTTGACCTCGTTCCACATATTGATCGGCACGCTTTCGGGATGGACGGTGAAGCTGGCAAGCAGCATCAGCATGCCCAGCCGGTCGCCGACCTGCTCCCCCATTCCGACGATGCCGCCGCAGCAAACCTTGAGTCCCGCTTCGCGCGCATGGCCGAGCGTATCGATGCGATCCTGCATCGTGCGCGTCGTGATGATCTTGCCGTAGAATTCGGGCGATGTATCGACGTTGTGATTGTAGAAATCCAGTCCCGCTTGCTGCAACCGCCTGGCCTGATCCTCGGTCAGCATGCCCAGCGTCGCGCAGGTCTCCATGCCAAGGCCCTTGACGGCGCTGACCATCTCGCACACCCGGTCGAGATCCTTGTCCTTGGGATTGCGCCATGCGGCGGCCATGCAGAACCTGCTGGCGCCGGCGTCCCTGGCGCGCCGCGCGGTCTCGACGACCGCCGATTGGTCCATCAGCCGGGTCGCTTTGATGTCGGTGTCGTAATGGGCACTCTGCGAGCAATAGCCGCAATCTTCCGGGCAGCCGCCGGTCTTGATGCTGAGCAGGCTTGCGGTCTCGACGTGATTGGGATCGAAGTTGCGACGGTGAATGCCTTGCGCCTGGAAGATCAGGTCCGCGAACGGCAGATCGTAGAGCGCCTGTGCTTCGGGTCGGGTCCAGTTATGGCGCGGCTGACCAAATGTGTTCCCGTTGTCGTCGATCGAATCCGGCGCCGTACTCATCATGCGATCCCTTGGCGTTCGGCTCGCGCAGTCAAATTCGCGAGAGCGATTTCCCCGCAGTCTGGGCACTTAGGACCACATGCCAAAAATGGTGTCAATCCGGGTTCGGGCATCGCTTCCTCGATCCCGATGCTATCGGTGCAAATTGATTGGCTCGCAGATCGGCGCGCACCGAAACGCCTTTATCCGGCGTACAATGCTCCGACCACGCAGCTTACATCGGGCGGGTGAGATGAACGTCATCGACGCGCAAAAGCTTGACATCGAGATCGGGAACGCGGCGTCGGTCTCGGGACTTCTCACCCAGCCGCCGAAAGCGCGCGCCTGTTTTGTGTTTGCCCATGGGGCAGGCGCCGGAATGACCCATCCATTCATGGAGGCGATTGCCGGAGGTCTTGGCGAGCGCGGCGTTGCGACATTGCGCTATCAGTTTCCTTATATGGAAAAAGGCAGCAAGCGGCCCGACTCTCCGGCGATTGCGCAAGCCGCGGTGCGGGCCGCCGTGGCGGAAGCCGGACGACGTTGTGTCGGATTGCGCCTCATTGCCGGGGGAAAATCGTTTGGCGGACGCATGACATCGCAGGCACAGGCGACGGCGCCGCTGGCCGGCGTCGATGGATTGGTGTTCCTGGGGTTTCCGCTGCATCCGGCGGGCAAGCCGTCCAGCGATCGGGCCAAGCACCTTTCCGATGTTCATGTCCCGATGCTGTTTTTGCAAGGCACCCGCGACAATCTTGCGGAGCTGAAATTGCTCGAACCTGTCGTCAAGCGCCTCGGCCCGTCGGCATCGTTGCATCCTGTCGAGGCGGCCGATCATTCCTTCCATGTGCTGGTGCGCTCGGGACGGAATGACGGCGATGTCATGAACGAACTTCTGGATACGCTCGCGGGCTGGATCGGCGTGGTCGAGGCAAGGAGTGCGGTGCCCTAGATCTGCGATCGCTTGGGCGGATCATGCGCTACGGCTCGGCGGTGCGGATGCCCGCGGGACTGACCTTCATTGCGATCGGCGCCGTTTTCGTCAGCGTCTTGCCGTCGAACGTAAACGGGGTGATCTCGTTTTCCACCATGCACTGCACCAGCACGGCTTTGGAATCTTTCGACCACACGATGCCCTGGCACCAATGGCCGATTTTGGCTTCGGTCACCGGGGTGAGGTCGGTGCCGGTGATCCGATAGATCTTCAGCAATCCATAATCGTTGAAGAACGGCGAGGTTTTGGCCTTGTTCGAGCCGTTGACCACATTGACCGCCACGTAAACGCCATCCGGCGACATCTTCAGGGCTTCCGGAGTTTGACCAACGGAGATCGTGGTGGCGACCCGGATCGGCTTGGCGCGCATATCGATCAGGCTGATGGTATCAGCATCGCCGCCGCTCATGCCGACATTGCCGATGAGAGCCACCTCGCCGTTGCCGGTGCTGTCGATCTGGTAGGGGCGCATCGCGGAGAACAGGTCGCGCTTGGTGTACTCCACCTTGGTGCCGTCGATCGAGAGAATGGAGATGCGGCTGTCGCCATCCCGCGTCACCAGCGCCGTTGCGCCGTCGCGGGAAAACATCGGGTGGCTCGGGCCGGACTTCGCATCGCCGAGTGCGATCTTGCCGGCTGGGGTCAGTGCGTTGCCGCTGATCGTGAACACCGAGACGGTCCCCTCACTGCGGTTGGCCACCAGCGCCAGCGTCGCCGCGCGATTGATCGACACGCCGGCGGCGCCGGCGCCGGCTTGCAACGTCGCCAGAATCTTCGGCGGCGAGGATTTCAGGTCAATCACGGTCAGCTTGTCGTCAGGGATCGCCTTGGTCGGATCGGCGGGATCGACCTTCATCGCGCCGGTGACCAGCGCGAAGCTTTCGTCCGGCGCGATGGCGACGCTCGACGGCGGCCCGACCACGCTTGCGGGTGCCGGCAATTCTGCAATGACGCGCGGCGAGGCGCCTGAAAGCTCGATGATCGAAACGGTATCCGGCAAGGGCTCCTTGCGGACGGTCGCCACCCCGTTTTCCAGGATCATCTTGCCGTCATTGGCCGAAACCGCGATCTCCGCGTAGCAGGCAGAGCCCGTGAGAGCGATGAATGATGCCGTGATCAGTGCCAGCGCGGTTTTACCGGATCGCATGCCGTCTTCTCCCGAATGACTGGACCTCTCCCGGGTCCATGCCGGGGCAGTATTCAACGGCCAAGCGCGGTTGTCGAGCGCGTAAGTCACCGTGACAGCCGCTGCGACATCACGCAGCCACTTGATGAAATAGCAAACTGCTGCCATCGCTTTCAGCGGGTCACCGTTATTCCCGAGTTTCAAGCTATTGCAGCGTGTGGGCCACTTCACACGCGTTTCGTCCCTAGGGGGACAGATTGAGCATAGCTGATGACGAATCGCCGCAGCTGGTGAGCCATGGTAAGCAGCTGAAACAGCAAAGTTTATGGTATGAACCGAAGCAGAAATCCCCGAGATAAGCGCATGCAACGGCGGACTTTCATCAGGATCGTTGGCGGCTCTACGTTCGCGTGGCCATTCGCCTTGTGGGCGCAGCAGCCACCGGTTCAGGTGATCGGCTTCCTCAGCAGTGCATCACTGGAAGCGTCCCAGTTTGTGCTCCAGGATTTTCGAAGCGGCTTGGCGCAAGAGGGTTATGTCGAGGGCAAGAATGTAACGATCGAATATCGATTTGCGGATGGACAATACGATCGACTGCCGGCCTTGGCGGAAGACCTGGTGCGTCGTCAGGTGCGCGTTGTCGCAACCAGCGGCGGGAGTACCTCAGCCCTTGCTATCCATGCGGTGACCAAGACGATCCCCATCGTTTCATTGACCGGCGGAGACATGGTTAAACTTGGACTTGCCGCAAGTCTCAGCCATCCCGGCGGAAACGTTACCGGTGTCGCGCAGCTGCTGAACGACGCTGAAATCAAACGATTTGAGCTTCTGCACGAGATTGTGCCTGAAGCTAAAACCATTGGGTACCTGGCCAACCCAAAGAACGCGCGCTTTGATGCCCAGACCCTCATTCTTGAGAACGCTGCCGAGAAGCTGGGAGTGAAGTTCCTGATCTTGAACGCCACGAGCCAGAGCGAGATCGATAAGGCGTTTGCAACGGTCCGTGGCGAACGCGTTGATGGCATAATAGTCGGAGCAGACCCGTTCTTTTTTATGAGGGTCACGCAGATAGTGGATCTAGCCGCGACTCACCGTGTGCCCGCAATTTATTTCCTACGAGAATACGCCAGGTCCGGTGGCCTGGTGAGTTACGGAACGCGGCTAGGTGACGCCCTGAGGCAAGTAGGTGTGTATACGGGCCGAGTACTCAAGGGTGCTAAACCTGCGGAACTCCCAATCGTCCAGCAATCCGAAAAGATTGAGCTTCTCGTCAACCTGAAGACGGCGAAAGCGCTCGGTATCAATATTCCAACATCGGTACTACTTCGTGCCGATGAGGTCATCGAATGAGCGGGCCGCCGCTTCTTGCAATTCGCGATCGAAGTGGCGCTCCCGGGCATCGCGCCACCACCACCAAGACCCCGACGAAGTTTTGGTGGCCGCGCGGATTACCGAATGCTAATCAAGACTGATGCCAGCAACAAAAATCCTCATCGTCAATCCGAACACGACCGCGTCGATGACGCAGACCATTGGTGCCGCGGCACGCGCCGTCGCAGCACCGGGCACCGAGATCGTCGCCGTGACTTCGTCGATGGGGCCGGCCTCGATCGAAGGTTTTTATGACGAAGCCTTTGCGGTTCCAGGATTGATTCGAGCGCTGTTGGAGGCGCCCGATGCCGATGCCGGAATTATCGCGTGCTTCGACGATACCGGGCTCGATGCGGCGCGGTCTGTCGCGCGCTTCCCGGTGGTCGGAATTTGCGAAGCCGCCCTGGTGACGGCGGGGCAATTGGCCAAACGCATCGCGATCGTCACGACGCTTCCGCGCTCGATCGTGCCGCTTGAAGAGCTTGTGCGCCGCTACGGCTTTGCGGACAGGGCGTCAGTGACAGCGTGCAACGTCGCGGTGCTCGACCTCGAAAAGACCGGTTCAGGCGCGGCGGAGAATCTCGATGCCGAGATTGCGCTGGCGCTGGACAAGGGGGCGGAAGCCATCGTGCTGGGTTGCGCGGGGATGGCCGATCTCGCGCTCACCCTTTCGCAGAGATTCGGAGTTCCCATCATTGATGGCGTTGCGGCTGCGGTGAAGCAGGCCGAGGCTCTGGTCGGCTTGAAACTCACCACGTCCAGGCATGGCTCATATGCTTTTCCCGCTGCAAAAAGCTACGCGGGAATGCTTGAGCCATTTGCGCCACGATAGGGCATGTGCCGGCAGTCAGCCTGAGTGCGCACCGCCATAGATCTTGTCGCGCAGCCGCCGCATTCCCGTCAGCCATCGCTCCGCATTGGATGCTTTGCGCTGCATGTATTCATGCACTTGCGGGTGGGACAAAATCAAAAAGCGTTCGGCCTCCATCGCCTCGATCACGATCCGCGCCACCTCGTCGGCAACCATCACGCCATCGACCCGTGCGGCGCTCGGGCCGGGCGTGGTCATTCCCGTCTGCACCGACTGCGGACACAGCACGGAAACACGGATGCCGCGATCGCCATATTGAATGGCGAGATGTTCGGCCAGCGCCACCGCGGCATGCTTCGTCACCCCATACGGCATCGAGTTCAGCGAAGCCAGCAGGCCCGCCGCGGATGCCGTGTTCAGCAGATAGCCGGATCCCCGCGCCAGCATGCCGGGCACCAGCGCGCGGGCCGCGAACACGTGGCTCATGACATGCACCCGCCAACTCACGTCCCAGTCGGCGTCATCGGCGGTCTCCTGTCCCTTGCGCGACAGACCCGCGTTGGAGAAGAACACGTCGACGGGCCCAAATCTTGTTTCGGCCGCCGCGACCAGCGATCGTATCTCGCCTTCCTGCGCAACATCCGCAGGTACCGCAAGTCCGCCGATCTCGCCTGCGACGCTCGCAAGCTTATCGCGGGAGCTTTTGAGGTCGGCGACCACCACGCCTCGCGCGCCGGCTTGTGCATAGGCGCGGGCGACCGCCTCGCCAATCCCGCTCGCGGCTCCGGTGACGACACAGACTTTGTCCTTGACGTGCATGCTTGCGCATCCTGTTTTGCAATGATGATCCGGACGATAGGCAGTTCAACCCGCGTAGAGCCCTTTGTCCCGCGCCTGACGAATGGCCAGTCCCGCCAGCATGTCGAGCGTCGGGGTGGATAGTCCGGCGGCCCTGGCAAACGCCGCCGGCGCCCTCACCAGCACATCGATTTCCATCGGGCGACCATATTCGTAATCCTGCAGGATCGACGGCTTGTGATCGGGCGCCGGTCCGTTGCGGGTGACGCGCTGGAGTTCGGGGCAGCAACTTTGGCCGACCGCCTGCGCCTCTTCGAGCAGACGCGGCACGACATCGCGCAGCGCGGGGTCCTGCCTGACGCCCTTGGCCGTTTGCCCGGTGATCAGGCACAGCACCGACAGCGACATGTTGGTCAAAAGCTTGGACCAGATCGCCTCCCTGATCCGCGCGACCTGTGGCGACTGAAACGAGGCTTGCTCGAGCACGGCTCTCAGGCGTTCGATCCGCTCGCTCGGGCGGTCATCGCACTCGCCGACCAGCAGCATGTTTCGATCGGTCGAGTTGTTGACGACAATTCCGGGCTCGACGATCTCATTGGCCGAAAAGATCACGCCGCCGACAATCCTCTCCTTCAAAACGGTGGCGCGCAACCGGCCGCCGGGATCCAGAAACACAAGGTCCGGCGGCGGCGGGTGATCGGGGGGAAGCCCGAGATCGTACCACCAGGGAATGCCGTTCTGGGCAAACACGATCGCCGTATCGTCGCTCAGCAACGGCCGCAGTCCCGTTGCCAGACTGCTCAGCCCGGTTGCCTTCAACGTGCTGATGACAACATCCTGCGGACCCAGCGCCGCCGGGTCGTCGGACGCCTCCACGCGTGCTGAAAACTCGGCGTCCCCGACCCGAAGCGTCAGGCCTTTCGCCTTCACCGCCTCCAGATGCGGTCCGCGCATCACGCAGGAGACGTCATGTCCTGAAAGCGCGAGCCGCACCGCAAGATGGCTGCCGACGGCGCCAGCGCCGAAAACACATATTCTCATCGGGGGGGAGGGTCCTGTTAGGGGCTTGCTGATGTCGACCCTAGTTTCCACAAGCTGGCGCCACAGCGCAACCGGGTCATGCGGATTGGGCCGCGAGGAAAGTGATAGATCAATGCTGGCGGGATCGGCATATTGCCCGCCGGACAATCGCAAATGCCGAACAAAAGGATCGTCAATGGCCGCCAATCCAGTGTTGTGGAACCTCGATCAACGCGGGGTCGCAACGGTCACGTTGAATCGACCGGAAGTTAACAATGCCTATGATGCGGGCCTCATTCATGGCGTGCTGTCGGCAATGGATGAACTCGGCAAGAAAACTCAGCTTCGCGTCGTCGTCCTGAAAGGCAATGGCAAGCACTTTCAGGCCGGCGCCGACCTGAAATGGATCAACGCCGTGAGGCCACAATCGCCTGATGAGAACGAGGCGGTCTCAAAGGCCACATTCGAAGCGGTTCAGCGGCTCAACCGGCTGCCGGTCCCGACTGTCGCGCTGGTCCAGGGCGGCTGCTTCGGCGGCGGCACCGGTGTCATTTCCGCGTGCGACGTGGTGGTCGCGGCCGACAATGCGGTGTTCTCGATCACGGAAGTTCGATGGGGGCTGACGGCTGCGATTATCATCCCGCAACTGTGCGACGCCATTGGGGTCCGGCAGGTCCGGCGCTATGCGCTGACCGGAGAGCGTTTCGGCGCGCAGGAAGCGCTCCGCATCGGTCTGGTGCACGAGGTGGTGCCGCTGGCCGATCTGGAAAACGCAGGCGCCAAAGTCGTGGAGCAATTGCTGGGCAATGCCCCGGACGCTTTGGCCGAAACCAAGCGGCTGGCGATGGAAAGCTCATTTGGCGGGATGAGCGTGGAAGACGATGCCTATGCGCGCCTGGTCCGGATGCATGCGGCAAAGCGCCAGACGTCGGAAGCCTCGGAGGGTCTTGCCTCGTTCGCCGAAAAACGCGCGGCGAAGTGGGCGAGTGGCAAGGCATATTTTTTGTGAAGCCGTTCAGCAACCCCGGCAGATGCTGCGCAGGCTTTGGTAAACCGCGTCGTCGTCCCGACGCATCTGTTGCAGCGATTCCAGCGTCCTTGTGTCACCTGTGGGTTCAGGCTTGCGCTTGGCGGCCAGTGCTGCAGCCTGACGCTCGTAACATGCTTCCCGCTCGGCCTTCGCCTGGATGAACCGGCATTGCTCCACCGCTGCCAAGGCGGGAGCAGCGCCGATCAGGAGGCCAAGCAAAACGGGAACAAGGATATTCAACGGCGTCGGTCCTTTTCTTGTCTACTTTCTCAGTTCCGCGGAACGCGAGCAACACCAGGCTTGCGTATCAGTCCGCGTGCTGAATGCTACAGATACTGTGTCGCCGCGATAGCTAAAATCTGCCGCCCAAGGCATGATCACCCGCTCACCATCCGGGAACCCCAAATTGCCCTCCGAGACCGTCGAAGAGCCTGCGCGGCAGGTGCCGCTATACGGTGAGTATGAAGTCGTCGTCCTCGGCGGCGGACCCGCCGGGATCGCCGCTGCCGTGGCCGCGGCGCGGGCGGGGCGACGCACGCTGCTGATCGAGCGTTATGGGTTTCTTGGCGGCATGGGTACGGCGGCCGGAGTGACGAATTTCTGCGGGCTGCATGCCAATGTCCATGGCGAGATGCATCGCGTGGTGCGGGGCGTCGCGTCCGATCTCCTGGCGCGTATCGATCGTCTCGGCGGGCTCAACGCGCCGCATCTGGTCTTGGGAAAGATTCTGGCGCAGGCCTACGACACCGCGGCCTACAAGATCGCGGCCGACGATCTGCTGCTGGGCCATAAGGTCGATATTCTCTTCCATGCGCTCGGCGCCGGCGTGGTGATGCATGACGCGCGCCGCATCAGCGCGCTGATGGTCGAGACCAAGGCCGGCCGTCAGGCGGTGCTTTCGGATATTTTCATCGATTGCTCCGGGGATGGCGATCTCGCGGCCTGGGCCGGCGCGCGCTTTGAGGTCGGCGACAACGCCGGCAGCATGCTCTACCCCTCGATGATGTTCCGCCTCAACGGCATCGATCCCGAGAAAGCCGGCGACGCGTGGCGGACGATTCCAGCGCTGATGGAAAAGGCCGAAGCCGCGGGCACGCATCATTTCCCGCGCAAGGCCGCGATCGTTCGGCCACAGCGCTCCCAGATCGAATGGCGGGTCAATTTCACGCAATTGGCCCGCGAGGACGGCACCGCGATCAACGGCCTCGATCCCGACGATCTCACCCGCGGCGAGATCGACGGCCGCCGTCAGGCGGTCAATGCCTTCAATTTCCTGCGCACGGTGCCGGGGTTCGAGAAATCCTACATCGTCGACCTGCCGCCGCAACTCGGCATCCGCGAAACCCGCCGCGTGGTCGGCGGCTATATGCTCTCAGGCGAGGACGTGCTCGGCTGCGCGTCGTTCGACGATACGATCGGCGTCAATGGCTGGCCGATGGAATCCCATGTTGCCGGCGACGTCGCCTTCACATTTCCGCCGATCCCGGAATCGCGCGGCTTCAATGAACTGCCGTATCGCATGCTGACCCCTGAAGGCATCGACAACCTGCTGGTGGCCGGTCGCTGCGCCTCGATGACCCATGACGGCCAGTCGGCGGCGCGCGTCTCCGGAGCGTGTTTTGTGATGGGCGAAGCCGCGGGCACCGCGGCGGCGCTGGCGCTCGGCGGCAACACCATCCCGCGTGACATTGCCGTGGGTAAACTGCAGAACCAGTTGAAACAGCAAGGGGCTTTTGTCGGACAGGATCAGACGATCCCGAAAGGTCTCTAGACCCACGTTATGAAGTCGAAAATCGTTCTGCATGTTCGGTGTCACCTCTCCCCTTGTGGGAGAGGTCGGATCGCATCGCCAGATGCGATCCGGGTGAGGGGTTAAGATCTATCGTTAGGCCGTAACCCCTCACCCCAACCCTCTCCCACAAGGGGAGAGGGAGCGCGCTGCCATTGCCGAGACGTCGAAGCCATGCTTCAAGCCGCTGGGCGGGACTCTGGAATAATAAACGCGGAGGAAACAGCATGATGGGATTTGCGCGGTTCGTGCTGGCGGGCCTGCTGACTTTGACGGCGGGCGGGATCGCGCGGGCTGACGAGCCATTCAAGGCAAAGGTCGGCGTACTCCGGCTGTCGTCATCGGCGCCGGTGTTCATCGCGCAGGACAAGGGTTATTTCCGCGAGGCCGGGCTCGATATCGAACTGAAATTCTTCGATGCAGCGCAGCCGATCGCGGTCGCGACCACGTCAGGCGATATCGATTTCGGTATCACGGCGTTCACCGCCGGGCTCTATAACCTCGCGGGCAAGGGCACGCTGAAGGTGATCGGCGGCATGAGCCGCGAGAAGGCGGGCTATCCCCTGATCGGTTATTTCGCCAGCAACAACGCTTACGCCGCCGGCCTCAAGACGCCAAAGGATCTCGCCGGAAAACGCATCGCGGTGACGCAGACCGGCTCGAGCTTTCACTACTCGCTCGGCCTGCTCGCCGACAAATACGGCTTCAAGCTCAGTGACGTCAAAGTGCTGCCGCTGCAATCGCTGTCGAACGCGGCCGCGGCGCTGAAAGGCGAGACCGTCGATGCCGCGCTGCTGCCGGTCTCGACCGCGCGGACGCTGATGGACGCGGATGGCGCGAAGCTGTTGGGGTGGGTCGGCGACGAGACGCCGTGGCAGCTTGGCGCGGTGTTCGCCTCGCCCAAGACATTGGCCAACAAGCCACTGGTGACGAAGCTTCTCGGTGCGCTGGCCCGCGCCGACCGCGAATATCACGATGTGATTCTGGCTGCCGTCGCCGGCGGCAAGGCGCCGATCAACGACGCAACAAAGCCGCTGTTGGAGATCATTGCGAAATACACCAACCTGCCGGTCGAGCAGGTGGTCGGCAACTGCGCCTATATCGATCCCGACGGCAAGCTCGACGTCAAGAATGTCGGCAACCAGATCACATGGCTGCAGGAGCAGGGGTTCGTCGACAAGGGATTCGATGCCGACGCGATCATTGCAAAGGACTATGTGAAGGCGGATTGATGCTCGCGCTAACCGAAGCCGTCATTCCGGGGCGATGCGAAGCATCGAACCTCAGATGTGCAATGCACATCGGGGAATCTCGAGATTCCGGGTCTGGTGCTGACGCACCATCCCGGAATGACTCAGTCTGGATTGCTTCGTCGCGGAGCCTGTCATCGGGCGCGCATTCGCGCGACCCGTTCGCTCCTCGCAATGACGACTCTCGGGATCACGGATCGGGACCGGAACACTAAATGGATCTGATCGCTGTCCACATCAGTCACCGGTTCGGCGCGCTTGAGGTGCTCGACGATGTGTCGTTCACGGTGGGGTCGGGCGAGGTGGTCGCGATCGTCGGCCCCTCGGGCTGCGGCAAGAGCACGCTGCTGTCGATCCTGGGCGGGTTGTTGCAGCCGAGCGAGGGCCTGGCGGAGTTGCGCGGCGCCCCGCCGCCGGACAGCCGCAACCCGCTGACCTTCGTGTTTCAGGATTTCGCGCTGCTGCCCTGGTGCACGGTCGAGGAAAATGTCGAATTCCCGCTGCTGCACGCGGGCCTCGGCATGACCGAGCGCCGCGCCGTGGTCGACGACGCCCTGCGCCGCACCAGCCTTTCGGATTTTCGCCGCACCTATCCAAAACAATTGTCGGGCGGCATGCGCCAGCGCGTCGGCATCGCCCGTGCGCTGGCGGTGCGGCCCGCGATTCTCTTGATGGACGAGCCGCTCTCGGCGCTGGATTCGCAAACCCGCGAATTGCTGATGGAGGATTTTATCCGCCTGCTCGCCGACGGCTCGATGGGCGCGGTTTATGTGACGCATAATCTTGAGGAAGCGGTTCGGCTCGCCGATCGCATTGTCGTGCTGTCGCGGCGGCCCGGCCGCGTCCGCGAGGTCGTGACGATTCCTCTCACCCGCGGCGAACGCGGCGACATCGATGCGCGCGGCAAATTGCTCGCGCTGCAAAGCGATCTGTGGTCGCTGATCCGCGAAGAGGCGATCGACGCCGAGCGCGAGGTCCAGCATGCTTGAGCGCCCGAACGATCCGGCCGACGCGCCGCAGGCCGATGGCGCGATCGCGCCGCGGCCAGTCGAATTTCGCGGCGCGGGGTTTACGCCAAGGGCGGGCCGCTATTCGGGCTGGCTCGCGCTCGTGCTGGTGATCGGGCTTTGGCAACTGGCCGGCAGCGCCGGCTGGGTCAATCCATTGTTCCTGCCGGCGCCATCGGCGATTGCGGTCGCGATCTACAAGCTCGCGCTCAGCGGCGCGCTTTGGCATCATCTGTCCTATTCGATCATGCGTATAGGCGCCGGCTGGATTCTCGGGACGATCGCCGGGGTCATCGTCGGCTTTGCGATCGGTCTGTCAAGCCTCGCGCGCGGCGTCGGCATCACCTTCATCTCGGCCCTGTTTCCGATTCCGAAAATCGCGCTCTTGCCGCTCCTGATCCTGTGGCTCGGGATCGGCGAAGAGCCGAAGATCGCCACCATTGCGCTCGGGGTGTTCTTTTCCACCGCGATATCGGTCTATAGTGGCGTCGATGCGGTGCCGCGCAACCTGATCCGGATGGCGCAGAGTTTCAACGTGCCGTTTCACGCCATCGTGCGTCGGGTGATCTGGCCGGGCGCGTTGCCGTCGATCCTGGCCGGCTTCCGCATCACCGCTTCGGTCGCGCTGCTGCTGGTGGTGAGCGCCGAGATGATCGGCGCCGAATTCGGCATCGGCGCCTTCGTGCTGCAGGCCGGCAATCTGATGCAGACCGATCAATTGCTGGCCGGCGTCGTCATCCTGTCACTGTTCGGCCTTGCGGTCGGACGGCTGATCAATCTATTGGAAACCCGCCTGCTGCACTGGCGGTGAAGTCTGATCCACTTGGCTTGAAGCGTTGCCTGGGCATCGCGGCAACGGCAGCGCGCTCCCTCTCCTCTTGTGGGAGAGGGTTGGGGTGAGGGGTTACGATCTATCGATGGGCCCTAACCCCTTACCCGGATCGCATCTGTCGATGCGATCCGACCTCTCCCATAAGGGGAGAGGTGCGCTGCGGCAGGCGCACGAATTAGAGCTGACGCTATTTCGTGCCCGGCGTGTCGTCGCCGATGCTGGCTTTGGTTGCCAGCGCGCATTCGCCCAGAATGGTCAGAAAGCGTTGCACCGCATCCTGTCCGACCACGTACGGATTGGGCTGACCGGGCTGGCGCGCCTTCAACGTTGCCATCTTGGCGACCGAGTCATCGAAGTTGACATGGTTCGACAGCAAGATGTCGGCGTTTTCCTGCTTGAGAATGTCGCGGTATTTTTTGGTGGTGTCGGAATAGAGCTGCAGCCGGTCGCGCAGCGGCCCGAAATTGTAGGCGGTGCCGCCCCATGCGACGGCGCGGTGCGGCGTGCCGTGATCATGCACCGTGAACACCGTTGCCAGCGTGCCGAGCGTGTGGCCGGGGATGACGTAGAGCTTGAGCGTGGTTTCGCCCAGGGTGATGGTATCGCCGTCGGCGACCGACCGATCACGCTTCGGCGGCTCACCGAACAGCGGATTGCGCTTGGTGCCGAACAGCGGATCGCGCTGGGTTTCCTCGAGCGCGTCCCAGTCGATTTCGCTCATCACCAGGCGCGGGTTGAATTTCTGCTTCAGATAATCCGCCCCGCCGTAATGATCGGCATGGGCATGGCTGATGACGACGTAGCGGATGTCGGAGGGATCGAGGCCGACCTTGCGCAGGCCGCCCTCGATGTAGTGCTCAGCTTCGTCGGCATTATCCATGGCGTCGACGATGATGATGCCGGCCGAGGTCTTGATCGCCCATGCCGTGCTCCATCGCGCGCCGAGGAAATACAGTTCGTCCATCACCCGCATCGGCTCCAGCGGCGGCTCCTTCAGCATGGCATTATAGTTGTCCATGAAGCTGGGGCCCGGCGTCGCGGTCGCGGTTCGGCACAGCGCGAGCGGCCCAAGCAGATCCGATTTCGCCGCCGCGGTGGCGGCGGCGGTATGTTGCTGTACGGCCGCCGGATCGGCTTTTTGGGCGTGGCTTGCGGAGAAGGCCGACAAGAGAGTTACCGCGGCGAGCGCGATGGGCCGGAAAAGTTGATGTTTCATGATGTCACCTTGTCGTCGTCCCGGCCTTGAGCCGGGACCCATACCGCGTGATTTATCGATAGGGCAATGTGGTTGACGCCTTCCGGAAAGCGAATGCAGGCGGTTATGGGTCCCGGCGTTTGCCGGGACGACGCTACACCGTGCATTGCTTCGCGCTACAGCGAGCCGTCAGATCACGCGTTGCCGCGGTCTTCGCGAAACAGGTCCAGCTTCTGCTGTACCGGGCGATCCGAGAAACTGAACACCACCGAGTCTTCGTCGGCCTCGTGGGTGACCCACTGCCAACTCGGCACCACGAACAGGTCGCGCGGCCCCCACTCGAACGTCTGCTCGCCGACCCGCGAACGACCCTTGCCTTCGATCGCGGCGAATACCGTGGCGTCGGTCGAACGATAGCGCGCGGTCTTGAAGCCCTTCGGCAGCAGCTGGATGAAGGTGCCGATGGTCGGCATCGCAAAGTCGCCGGTCTCGGGATTGGAGAATTTCAGCTTCAATCCATGGCAGGCGTCCCACTCGTTGCGCGTCTTGGCCTGTTCCAGCGCTTCGCGGGTGTAGCTGTAGGGATAGTTGAAGATCGGCGAGGTCTTCGACACACGCTTGCCATCGACCGGCAGCAGGTTGTGACCGTAACGGGCAAAGCTGTCGCCGGCGGGACGGGTGATCTTCTGCTGGTCTTCGTTCGATCCTTCCGCGAACGACGCATCGAAGAACTGCACCATCGGGATATCCAGCCCATCGAGCCAGAACATCGGCTCGGAAGTTTCGTTGGAATGGTCGTGCCAGGTCATCGACGGCGTAATAACAAAATCGCCGGGCTCCATCGCGGTACGCTCGCCATCAACCGCGGTATAGGCGCCCTTGCCTTCGAGCACGAAGCGCAGCGCCGACTGGCTGTGTCGGTGCGCCGGCGCGACGTCGCCGGGGACCACCATCTGCACGCCGGCAAACAGCGAGGTGGTGATTTTCGACTGGCCGCGCAGCCCGGGGTTTTCCAGCACCAGCACCCGCCGCTCGGCTTCCTTCGCCGTGATCAGCTTGCCGGCCTCGGTCATGTAGTCGCGGATGGCATCGAATCTCCACAGATGCGGCCGGCAGGCGCTCCTTGGCTCCGGCGTGATCAGGTCGCCCATCACGTTCCAGAGCGCGGAGAGATTTTCGCCGTCGATCTTCTTGTAGAACGCCTCGCGTTCCGGCGTCTTCTGTACGGCTTCCATGGCAGCCTCCCGGTTCTTGTTGCTTCAATTATTGACAGCATACTTACAAAGTGGATAGCGTCAATGCGCGCCATAAGCAAAACGACAAGATTCAAGGGAGGTTCCGATGAAGCTGCACGGCTATTTCCGCAGCAGCGCGTCCTACCGGGTCAGAATAGCGTTAAACCTGAAGGGCTTGAGCGCGGACCACCTGCCGCACCATCTGCGCAAGGGCGAACAGCGCGACCCCGCCTATCTCGCGATCAATCCGCAGGGCCTGGTTCCGACGCTGCAGGACGACCAGGGCGCGATCATCACCCAGTCGCTCGCCATCATCGAATGGCTGGAGGAAACCCATCCCGAGCCGCCGCTGCTTCCGAAGGATCCGCTGCGCCGCGCCAAGGTTCGCGCGTTCGCGATGGCACTCGCCTGCGATACCCACCCGGTGCAAAATCTCAAGGTATTGGCGCGGCTGCGGCAGGCCGGCCTGCCGGAAGAGCAGGTGACCGAATGGGCGGCATGGGCCAACCGCGAGGGTCTGTCGGCTTGCGAAATCCTGGTCGCGGATGAGCCCGGTCCGTTCTGTTTTGGCGCCGCACCGACCATGGCCGATCTCTGCCTGGTGCCGCAGCTGGCCAATGCGCGGCGCTTTGGGGTCGACCTCGATGCGTTCCCACGGCTGCTGAAAGCCGAAGCCGCGGCAAAGGACAACAAGGCGTTCGCGGACGCCGCACCGGACCGGCAGCCCGATGCCGAGTAAATCCGCAGCCGTGACGATGGATGCCGTCTACACCAAGCCGGGCTATCTGTTTCGCCGGATGCAGCAGATCGCGGTGGCGATCTTCGTGGAGGAGTGCAGGGCCTACGACCTGACGCCAGTGCAATATGCGGCCCTGGTTGCGATCCGCACCCATCCCGGCATCGACGCCACGCGCCTCTCCGCCGTGATTGCGTTCGATCGCTCGACCCTGGGCAGCGTGATCGAGCGGTTGGAGACAAAACAGTACATCGAGCGCAAGCCGGCGCGCGAGGACAAACGGGTAAAACTGCTGCATCTGACCAAGAAAGGCTCCGCACTGCTGCGCAACATCGTGCCGTTGGTCGATCGCGCGCAGGCGCGGATGCTGCAGCCGTTGAAGCAGGCGGACCGCAAGACGCTGCTGGCGTTGCTGACGCAGCTGGTCGATCTCAACAACGAGGCCTCGCGCGTGCCGCTGCGCGCCGAAGATGCGCTCGAACATCTGGGGAAAGCGAACTGATGGGATTGGACGCGCGGCCTGTCCTGATCGCGGGCGGAGGCATTGGCGGCCTGGCCGCGGCGCTCGGGCTTGCGCAAAAAGGGATTCCTTCGATCCTGCTCGAAAAGGCTTCAGCGCTGGGTGAGATCGGCGCCGGTATCCAGCTCGGACCGAACGCGTTCCACGCCTTCGATTATCTCGGCGTCGGCGAGGCGGCGCGCGGCATGGCTGTTTATATCGATCAGCTCCGGCTGATGGATGCGCTCACAGCCGAAGAGATCACCCATGTCGACCTGCGCGAAGCCTTCCGCTCGCGCTTCGGCAACCCTTACGCGGTCGTGCATCGCGGCGATCTGCACGGCGTATTCCTGAAAGCCTGCCGGGATCACGACCTGATCGATCTGCGCGTCAGCAGCGAAGTCGTCGGTTACGATCAGGACGGTTCGTCAGTGACGGCGCGGCTTGCCTCGGGCGATAATGTCACCGGCTCGCTGCTGATCGGCGCGGACGGCCTGTGGTCGAATATCCGAAAATCGGTCGCTGCCGACGGGCCGCCGCGGGTTTCCGGTCACACCACCTACCGTTCGGTGATTCCAACCGGGGAGATGCCGGAGGATCTGCGCTGGAATGCGGCGACGCTGTGGGCCGGGCCGAAATGCCACATCGTGCATTATCCACTGTCGAGCTGGAAAGTGTTCAACCTCGTCGTCACCTGCCACAACGACGCGCCGGAGCCGGTCGCCGGCAAGCCGGTCTCCGACGACGAGGTGATGCAGGGTTTTGCGCATGTGCACACGCGCGCAAAGGATATCATTCGCCACGGCAAGAACTGGAAGCTGTGGGTGCTGTGCGACCGCGATCCGCTCGAACGCTGGGTCGACGGCCGCGTCGCGCTGCTCGGCGATGCCGCGCACCCGATGCTGCAATATTTCGCACAAGGCGCCTGCATGGCGCTGGAAGACGCGGTGTGCCTGTCGCATATGCTGGGGACATATCCGGATGATCATGCCACCGCGCTGGAAAGCTACCGCCTGCAGCGCTTTCCGCGCACCGCCCGCGTGCAGCTATTATCCCGCGCCATCGGCGAGCACATCTACCACCCCTCAGGCGAACACGCCCGCCTCCGCAACGCGATCATGAGTGCGAAAACGTCGGAGAATTATTATGGCGACCTGGCGTGGCTCTTTGGCGGCACGGGGTTGGGTGAGGGGTAGGTCCAAATATTGCGTCGTCCCGGCCAAGCGAAGCGCGAGCCGGGACCCATACGCCGTGGCCTATCGTTCAGGCGATCGGGCAGAAGCCTTCTGTAAACAATAAGCGCTGGTGGTTATGGGTCCCCGCCTTCGCGGGGACGACGCTGAGTATGTTGAAGCGTACGAATGTTAAATCCTCAACAGCGCTTGGCGGTCGATCTTGCCGGTGCCGGTTTTCGGCAACTCGTCGATGAATTTTATCTCGCGCGGATATTTGTAGGGCAGCAGCTTTGCCTTCACAAAATCCTGCAGCATTTTTGTCGCGTCGGCTGCATCGAACGCGCGGTCGTTCATGACGACGACCGCCTTCAGGGTCATGCGCCGGTCCCGCAGCTCGGCCGCGAACACCGCGCATTCGCGCACTTGCGGATGTTCGGCGAGGCAGAGCTCGACTTCGAGCGGATAGACCCATTGGCCGGAGATCTTGATGAGATCGTCGGCGCGGCCGCGGAAGAAATGAAAGCCGTCGCTGTCGCGGACAAAACGGTCGCCGGTGTAGATCCAGCCCTCTTCGCGGATGGTCTCGGCTGACTTGTCCGGCCGGTTCCAGTACAGCGGCGTGTTGGAATCGCCGCGCACCCACAGGATGCCTTCCTCGTTGTCGCCGACCTCGCGGCCGTCTTTATCCCGGAGCGCAATTTCATAGCCGGGCACCCGCAGGCCGGCGGCGCCGAGTTTTTTCCGCTCCGGGTGGTTGGAGAGGTAGATGTGCAGCACTTCCGTGGAGCCCAGTCCTTCGACGATCTCAAGGCCAGTAAGGGTCTTCCAGCCATTGAAGACATCGGCCGACAGCACCTCGGCGGCGGATAGCGCCATCCGCAGCGACGAAAAATCCGCCGCCGCCGCGCCCTCGGCCTTGGTCAAGGACGTATAGAGCGTCGGCAATCCAAAGAAGACGGAGGGACGAAAACGCCCGATGGCTTCGAAGATCGCCGCCGGTTTGGGCTGGCCCGGCAGCAGCAGCGCGGCCGCGCCCGCGGCGAACGGGAAAGTGATGGAATTGCCGAAACCGTAGGCGAAGAAAATCTTCGGCACCGAGAAGCAGATGTCGTCGGCTTTGAGCTTCAGCACATTACGCGCGAACGCGGCCTCGCTATAGGCCATGTCGTGCTGCAAATGAACGATGCCCTTGGGCCGCCCGGTCGAACCCGACGAGTACATCCAGAACGCCATCTCGTTGCGGTGGGTGTCGGCTTCCGCAAGATCGGCGGAGAAACCTGGCAACCACGGCTCTGCGGCGATCGTGTTCGGCGCCGCGTGATCGCCGGCGGCGCCGTTGACCACGACCAGCGTGCGCAACGCCGTGTCCTTGCAGGCCACCGCATCGAAGCGCGAGCAAAATTCGGCATCGGCGACGGCGACGGTCGCGCCTGAATCCGACAGATAGAACTGCAGCAGGTCGGGCGGCGTCAGCGTATTGATCAAGAGCGGCACGAAGCCGGCGCGAACCGCGCCGAAAAACGCGGCCGGATAGGCCGGCGTATCGTCTGTAAACATCAGGATGCGGTCGCCGCGCTTGAGGCCCAGCGACTGGAAGCCGTGGCCCCACCTGGATGCTTCCGCGCAGAGTTCGCGATAGCTGCGCGTCCCCGCCGGCCCGGTGAGCGCGAGCCTGTCGCGGCGGCCGTTCCCGAGGTTGTCGAATAGAATCCGGCTGGCGTTGTAGCGTTCCGGGATCGTAAATCCGATCTCCGCGGCGCCGGGGCTGTTCGAAGGTACCCGGTCGGCGATCTCGTGTGTCATCGCTGCGCTCCACCTGAACGTTTCGACGCCTCGTATCGCGCCATGAATAGCGGCGACATCGCGCGCAGACGCGCATCGTCGATCCGACCCGAACGGGTGATATAGCTGTAGGCAAAATCCGAAAGATCGAGCTTCATATGGTCGGGGAATTTTTCATACCAGCCGGCACTGGTGCGCGCCGCCGTCACCAGCTTTTTCACGATCGGCTGGCGCTCGGTCTGATAACGGACAAGGGCGCTGGAAATATCGCCTTCCGCCTCCAACGCCTTCACAAGCGAGATCGCATCCTCGATGGCCAGCCGCGTGCCCGATCCGATCGAGAAATGCGCCGAATGCAGGGCGTCGCCGATCAGCACCATATTCTTGAACGACCAGTGCTGGTTCCAGATCCACGGGAAATTGCGCCATACCGATTTGTTCGACACCAGCCGATGCCCGTCGAGCGTGGAGGCGAATACCTTTTCGCAAACGGCTTGCGATTCTTCGATGGTCTTGTCCGCGAAGCCGTAACGCTGCCACGTCGCGGGATCGCATTCGATCAGGAAGGTGCTCATCGAAGGCGCATATCGGTAGTGATGGGCATTGAAAGCGCCGAGTTCCGTTGCCACAAAAGTCTGCGACAGCGTCTCGAAGCGCTTGGTGGTGCCGTACCAGGCAAACTTGTTGGCGGAATACGACAGCGAGGTGCCGAAATCGCCCTCGAAAGTGCGGCGCACCAACGAGTTCAGGCCATCGGCCGCGACAATCAGGTCATAATCCGCCAGATGATCGACGGACTGGATCAGTGTATCGTATCGCGGGGTGACGCCGGCCGAGGACGCGCGCTGCTGCAGGATGGCGAGCAGGTCCAGCCGGCCGATCGACGAGAAGCCGACGCCGTCGATTTCGACACTTTCGCCGCGCAGATTAAGCGTGATGTTCCGCCAGCTTTGCATCCGCGGTGCGATGGCGTTGACCGTGTCGGGATCGTCGGCGCGCAGGAATTCAAGCGCCTGCTCGGAGAACACCACGCCAAACCCCCAGGTGGCGCTGGCGGCGTTCTGTTCGAACAGATCGATCTGGGCGTCCGGGTGAAGCTTTTTCCATAGATAGGCGAAATAGAGGCCCCCGGGGCCTCCGCCGATCACGGCGATGCGCAAGATATTCATCCTCCATGCAAACAGGCGTCATTCGGAAACGCCAACGACCTGACCGCCAATCGTCATCGCCAGAAGGGCGATGCGCGGCGGTCAGCCAGCGTTACTCGGCAGCTTATCGGATCAGGGGCGGCTTGCGCTAGACGCAGCGGCGCACCCACACACCGTTCACCAACACCCTGCGGAGGCGGCAACCACCGGAGGACGTCTCACGACAACCGCACCCCGATATCCGGCGCAGCCGGCGCGATAGACGCCACGGGCGCAAACCACCGCATTGGCGTCAGTCGTCTCAATGGTCATCGTGGCAGCAAAGGCCACGATGGCGGATGCAATAAGCAAAAATGAACGCATGTTGTTCTCCCTGATTTGTCCTTGTTGATGAGAAGGAACGTTTTGACGGACGCATTTCGATTCCCGCATGCGCCCAGCACGGGTCAAGTCAGGTGATCCGCCGTCTTGCTTCTTGATCGCGGAGCCGTTGTATTGAAACTTTCGGAAAGTCGCTGTTTGAGCCATGCGATCGGGCCCGATCCGTTCGATGCCGACCGCAGAAGGAGAAATCATGCAGGATATCAAAACCAGGTGGCTTGCGTTCTACGCCGAGCATATTGAACAAACCTCCAAGGAAATATTCGGTCATGTCGAAAAGATGATCGTTGGAACGCTGATCGTCTCGGCGGGAGCGCATGTCTCGAGCAGCGAGCCGGCTATCGTTCTGTTCGGCTATTTGCGTCATGGCCTCGTCGGCCGCGGTGTCGAACTGTTCGGCGTTGTCCTTCTCGTCCTGAATTTCCTCGACGGATTTTATAAACTTGCCAAACTGGATTGGCATGCCGCGTATCAGATCGTCATGTCGATCTGCTACGTCGCTTTGTCGGTCCGGTTAATCCAGTTGATCCTTGCCTTTCGCGGCGAGTAGCCGAAGGTCTTTCGAAGAGCCGTCGACCGTCGGCAGAACACGCGCAGAGTTTATTGCGCCGCGAACTGAGCCAGAACTTCCTTGCAGGCGGGGGAAAGGGAGGCGGCCTGGGTCGCCAGACATCGCGCAATGCGGCCACCGCCGGGTGCGACGCCTCCGCAAAGCGCGCGAACGTCTCCACCACATGCCGACCTCACGACGAATAGTTCTTCGCGCGGCCGCATCGGCCGCAGCACCAGTGCGGGAGCCGGCGCGGCAGCGGGACTGGTGGTTGCCGCGGCTGTCGAAGCGGCGCCCGCTGCGGGCGTCGTTGCGCCGCCGCTGGCCGCGTTGACGGCCTGCTGGCAGTTGCCAGAGAGTTTCGACTTGTTCTTTTCCAGACATTGCAGCGCGGGGGCGCCACCGGTCGGCACGCCGGCGCAGACTTTCTGATAGTCGGAGCGGCACGCGCTGCGTATCGCGGCTACTTGCGCATCGCTTGGTTTCTTGGCCGCCGTGCTTTCCGCCGCTTTCGGAGCCGCGGTTTCGGCGGCCGGCTTGGCCGCTGCGGCGGCTGGAGCGGCTTCGGCCTTCGGCGGCACGGCGGCTGGGGCGGGCTCGGCCGTGGACGCAGCCGGAGCCTCTACGGCATGCACCGCGGTCTGGCATGACGACGACAGGCTCGACATGTTTTTCTGCAAGCATTGCAGCGACGCCGCGCCGCCGGGCGGGACGCTGGCGCAATGGGCCTCATAGTCCGAGCGGCATTCCGATCGAATGGCGTTGCGCTGGGCGTCGGTCGGCGCTTGTGAAAATGCCGGCGTCGCCACCGCGAACAGCGCGGTCACGATGAAAGCGGTACGGGCTGTTGCAGGTATCAACGTGTTGATCATTTTAAAAAGTCCTTATGGCTGTCGTCGGAGCCGACGCTTCAACGGAAATGAAACTCTGAAAAAGCCGATCAAAAAAATTTTCGGTAGCATCATTTTCTTTTTCGAGTTCTACTGCAAGTAGATTATTGCCATTCGCGCTTCGCGAAAAATTTCGAACGGAAAGCTTGCGCTGCAACAGGATTAAATGGGGCAAGGGAATGAAGCCAGCGCGTTCGTGCACCGAGCTGAACGGCGCCGTCAGGCATAGAGCCGCCGCTGTCTCCCGCATTGCTTTCGCCATATCGGCGGTCGTCGCGCTAAGCGCTTGCGAACAAAATAGTTTTGTGCCGCCGCCGCCGCCGAAGGTGGAGGTCGGACTGCCCGTGCAGCGGAACGTCACGCGTTATCTCGAGGCCACCGGCAACACCGCTCCGATCAAGTCGGTCGATCTGGTCGCGAGAGTGCAGGGGGTGCTGCAGTCGATCAACTATCAGGACGGCACACTGGTCAAGGAAGGCACGACGCTGTTCACGATCGAGCCCGAGACCTACAAGCTGAAGCTTGAGCAGGCGCAGGCGGCCGAGGCCGGCGCGCAGGCCTCGCTGAAGCAGACCGAAGCCGATTTCAAGCGCCAGTCGGATCTGGTCGCGAGGCAAGCCGTCTCGCAGGCGACGCTGGATCAATCCACGTCTTCGCGCGACAACGCCCAGGCTAACCTGCAGCAGGCCCAGGTCAACACCAAGATCGCGGCGGTCAATTACGGCTATACCAACGTCGTCGCGCCGTTCGACGGCATCGTTAGCGCGCATCTGGTCTCGGTCGGAGAACTCGTCGGCGCGTCATCGCCGACCCAGCTTGCGACCATCGTGCAGCTCGATCCGATCTACGTGAATTTCAACGTCAACGAACAGGACGTGCTGCGGATTCGGGAAGAAGCCCGGCGCCAGGGGTTGACGGTGAGCGATCTCAGGCAGCTGCCGATCGAGATCGGATTGCAAACCGAAAGCGACTATCCGCACAAGGGCAAGCTCGATTATATCTCGCCGACACTCAATCAGTCGACCGGAACGCTTGCGGTGCGCGGCGTGCTGCCGAATCCCGACCGCGTCCTGTTGCCCGGATTTTACGTTCGCGTCCGCGTCCCCTTCGACCGGGAGCCGAACGCGCTGCTGGTCCCCGATGTCGCGCTGGGCAGCGATCAGGCCGGACGGTATGTGCTGGTCGTGAACGGCGAAAGTGTCGTCGAGCAGCGCAAGGTCCGGATCGGGCCGGTGGAGGGTGAGTTGCGCGTGATCGAAAGCGGCCTGAAGCCGGATGACCGCGTCGTCATTGCCGGGCTGTTGCGCGCGATTCCCGGCCAGAAGGTCGATCCGCAGCTCCAGAAGATCGAAGCGCCGCCGGCATCGGCCAAATAGGACCGGTCATGATTTCGAAATTCTTCATCGAGCGGCCGGTTCTTTCCAACGTCATCGCGATCCTGATGATTCTGATCGGCGGCGTGTCCCTGTTCAGCCTCGCGGTTGCGCAATATCCCGATGTCGTGCCGCCGACGGTGCAGGTCACGACCCGCTATCCCGGCGCCAGCGCCAAGACCGTCATCGATACCGTGGCGCTGCCGATCGAGCAGCAGGTCAACGGTGTCGAGGACATGCTTTACATGCAGTCCTATAGCGGGGCTGACGGCACCTATTCGCTGACGGTGACGTTCAAGATCGGCACCGACCTCAATTTCGCGCAGGTGCTGGTGCAGAACCGGGTATCGAGTGCGCTGTCGCAGCTTCCGCAATCGGTCCAGAACCAGGGCGTCACCGTGCAGAAGAAGTCCACGGCGATCCTGTTGTTTGTGACGTTGACATCCCCGAATTCGACCTACGACAGCCTTTTCCTCAGCAACTACGCGACGATCAACATTCGCGACGAGCTGTCGCGGCTGCCCGGCGTCGGCAACGTCACGGTGTTCGGCGCCGGCCAATATTCGATGCGGATCTGGCTCGACCCGAACAAGCTGCAGGTGCGCGGGCTGATGCCGCAGGACGTCATTTCCGCAATCCAGCAGCAGAGCCAGCAGGTGACCGCGGGTCAGGTCGGCATGCCGCCGACGCCCGCGGGACAGGCGTTCCAGTACACGCTCAACGTCAACGGACGGCTCGACGACAAGGATCAATTCGAGGATATCATCGTCAAGACCGGCAACGTCGGCGATGTGACCCGCGTCCGTGACGTCGGTTGGGTCGAGCTCGGAGCGCAGACCTACAGCCAGGTTTTCTCGCTCAACAACAAGCCGGCAACCGGTATCGGCGTATTCCAGTCGCCTGGCGCCAACGCGCTTGAAGTCGAGCAGGCGGTCGAGAAAAAGATGGCGGCGCTGGCGGCGCAATTTCCGCAGGACGTGAAGTACGACACGCCGTTCGACACCACCAAATTCGTCTCGGAATCGATCAAGGAAGTCTACAAGACGCTGATCGAAGCCGGCGTCCTCGTCCTCGTCGTGATCCTGATCTTCCTGCAGGATTGGCGCGCGATGCTGGTGCCGGCGACGACGGTGCCGGTCACGATCATCGGCGCCTTCGCCGCGATGGCGGCGCTCGGTTTCACGGTTAACATCTCGACTTTGTTTGCGATCGTGCTCGCCATCGGCATCGTGGTGGACGATGCCATCGTCGTCGTCGAAGGCGCCGCCCATAATATCGAGCAGGGCATGTCCGGCCATGACGCCGCCATCAGCGCCATGGACGCGCTGTTCGCCCCGATCATCGGCATCACGCTGGTGCTGATCTCGGTGTTCCTGCCGGCGGCGTTTCTGCCGGGATTGACCGGCAGGATGTACTCGCAATTCGCGCTGGTGATTGCCGCGACCGCGCTGCTCAGCGCCATCAACGCGGCCACGCTGAAACCGACGCAGTGCGCGCTCTGGCTGCGCCGGCCGGTGCCGCCGGAGCAGCGCAACTTCTTCTATCGCGGCTTCAACGCGGTCTATAACCGCCTCGAGCGCGGTTATGCCGGGCTGATCGGCCGCCTGGTCGCTCACAGCAACCTGTCGGTGATCTCGGCTCTCATCCTGATCGGCATCGCCGGTTATGGCCTGTCGCGGGTGCCGACCGGCTTCATTCCCATCGAGGATCAGGGCTACCTGCTGGTGGCCGCACAACTGCCCGATGGCGCGGCGCTCGATCGCACCCAGCGCGTGCTCGACCAGATCAGCGAACTGGCCGGCAAGACCCCCGGCGTCGATCAGGTGATCAGCATCGCCGGCATATCGGCGCTCGACAATTCTTCGAGCCTCGCCAACGCGGGCGTCGCCTATCTGATCCTGAAGGAGTGGAGCGCGCGCGGCGCGGGCCAGGATCTGCGATCGCTGTTCGTCGGTTTGAACGAGAAGATGGCAGCGATTGCCGAGGCGCGGATTCTGGTGGTTCCGCCGCCGCCGATTCAGGGCATCGGCAACGCAGCCGGTTTCGCCATGCAGGTCCAGCTCCGTGACGGCAATTCCGATTTCGGCAAACTGCAGGCCATCGCCGGCGCTATCGTCGCCAATGCACAGACGCAAAGCGCCCTGCAGCGCGTCAGCTCGTCGTTCCGCTCGATGGTGCCGCAGTTCGACGTCGCAGTGGACCGGATCAAGACCCAGACCCTGCATGTCACGACCGACCAGATATTCTCGACGCTGTCGTCTTATATGGGCTCGACCTACGTCAACCAGTTCAACAAGTTCGGCCGCACCTTCCAGGTCTACACCCAGGCGGATTCGCAGTTTCGCCTGACCCCGCGGGATATTGAAAAACTGATGGTGCGCAACAGCCAGGGCGACATGATCCCGCTCGGCACGGTGGCGAAGATTACGCCGGCGGTGGGGCCGTCACTGATCAGCCTGTATAATCTCTATCCGTCCGCGACGGTCATCGGCTTGCCGGCCACGGGCTATAGCTCCGGCCAGTCGATGACACTGATGGAAGAAATCGCCGGCAAAACCCTGCCGCCGGGGACCGGCTATGAGTGGACGGCGATGTCGTACCAGGAGAAGGTTGTCGGCGGTCAGATCTACTACGCGTTCGGCCTTGCCTTGTTGCTCGTGTACCTGGTGCTGGCCGGTCAATATGAAAGCTGGTACGCGCCGATCTCGGTGATCCTGGCCGTGCCGCTTTCGCTGCTCGGCCCGATGGCGGTGCTGACCGGACTGCGGATCGAGAACAACCTCTATACCCAGATCGGGATCATCCTGCTGATCGCGCTGTCGGCGAAGAACGCCATTCTGATCGTCGAAGTAGCGCTCGAGCTTCATGTGCGCGAGCGCAAGCCGCTGCTCGAGTCGGCGGTCGAAGCGGCACGGGCGCGATTCCGGCCGATCCTGATGACGTCGTTTGCCTTCATCCTCGGCGTGGTGCCGCTGGTGCTTGCGACCGGCGCCGGCGCCAGCGCCCGCAAATCGATCGGCATCACCGTATTCAGCGGCATGATCGCTTCGACCTGCCTCGCCGTGCTGTTCGTTCCGACGTTTTTTGTCGTGGTTCAACGGTTCGAGAACTGGCTCGCGGCGGGAAAGACTACAACAACCGGTGCGCCAACCGTCTCGCAGGCAGGACGTTAAAGAGACTTGCCTGAATGGCTGCGGGTTTGGCGCGTGTACCTATAGCTCCCAGAGCTACGCTTGACCGGTGTCGCCTTGGATCGTTTTCGTCTTGCCTCAACCATTCCAGAGGGGTTTTTGTTTCCAAACGAGAGATCAGCGCATCTGCAATCAACGCATAGATGGAAGTAATTGAGCCGCCACCCGCCGATAACCCTCGGGAGTTAGATGAACACCATCCGGTTGAACAAACCCAGCCGCCCGAGCGGATCGCACGAGACCATCGGCTTGGACCATCCTGATTCCTCGTTTGCGAAGTTCTTGCTGAATGCTGGCGATGTTGGCCTGGCGCATGGCTGGGGGATTATTTCGCCGAAAATCGTTGCCCCCAAATTGCAAAATGACGATTCTGGTGCCCTCTGGAACGTCGCTCGACAATCGAGCCAGCATGCCGCCCGTCGTATCTCCGGACACGCCTGCGTTCGTGACTCTCAGGCCAGAACCCCGGGCCTGCAGCATTGCTTGTAGCTGGGCCGGAAAGGACTCGGAGGAACTGACACCCTTACCTGCGGTATTGCTTGCCCCAAGGGCGACGACTTGCGCAGACGCCGACCCCATCAGCATAAAAAACAGAAATATTGCCGCCGGTATTTTCCCGAAGTCTTGCACAACCATCTCCAATAAAGATCGTAGGGTGGGCAAAGCCACCGGGTCGCGCGAATGCGCGCCCGATGATAAACTCCGCGTGCCCACCATCAAAACGGCAACTGGTCAGATGGTGGGCACGGCGCAAGAGCGCCTTTGCCCACCCTACGGCTACGGAGCCTTACACCTTGATCATGCGCTTGCCGCGGTTTTCGCCGGCCAGCAATCCGATCAGCGCCTTTGGCGTGTTCTCCAGGCCGTTGATGACGTCCTCCTGAACTTTGAGCTTGCCGGAGGCGACCCAGGATTGGAGGTCATTCAGCGCCTCATCGCGCTGATCCATGAAGTCCATCACGATGAAGCCCTGCATGGTCAGCCGCTTGACCACGATCAGGCCGGGCACGCCGCGCGGTCCGGTCGCGGACGGCACGCCGTCATATTGCGAGATCGCGCCGCAACAGGCGATGCGGCCGCGATTGTTCATCTGTGCCAGGCAGGCTTCGAGAATGTCGCCGCCGACATTGTCGAAATAGACATCGATGCCTTTCGGCGCCGCCGCCTTCAGGGCTTTGAACACCGCGCCGTCCTTGTAGTCGACCGCAGCATCGAAGCCGAGTTCGGACGTGAGCCAGTTGCACTTGTCCTTGCCGCCGGCGATGCCGACCACGCGGCATCCCTTGATCCTGGCGATCTGGCCGACGATCGACCCGACCGAGCCGGCCGCCGCCGAGACCACGACGGTCTCGCCGGCCTTCGGCTTCCCGACATCAAGCAGCCCGAAATAGGCGGTCAGACCGGCGATGCCATAGACGCTGAGCAGATGCGTCATCGGCTCGACCTTCGGCATCTTGGTCAGATGTTTTGCGGGGACAGCAGCGTAATCCTGCCAGCCGGTGTCGCCGAACACGATGTCGCCCGGCGCCAGCCCCGGCGCTTTCGACGACACCACCTCGGCGATGCCGCCGCCGGCCATCACGGTGTTGGCCTCGACCGCCGCGCGATAGGTCGCGCCGTGCATCCAGGCCCGGTTGGCGGCATCCAGCGAAATATAGCGCACCCGCAGCAACGCCTCGCCATCCCTGGGTTCCGGGATGGCGCCCTTGGACATCTTGAAATGCTCGGGTCCGAGTTTCCCGGCGGGCTTCTCAACCAGCAAAACCTGGCGATTGACGGTATCGTTCATCGCATTCCCTCCCAAGTGTCGGTTCTTGATGCAGATGACCGCGTACAAAACGCCCAACTGCACACATTGTGCGCTGCGCACAACGCTAGTCTTGGCACATTCATTTCACAACGAAAACATTGTGGCAAACCTTGCCGGTGCTTGAAGCGTGTTGCGTCGCTCCCGGAATCTGCCAAACTCGGAGCCGCCGGAACCTACGGGGGTGAAAAATGTCGAACAGGTTTACGCAATATATTCTGATCGCGATGGCGCTTGGCATCGTGATGGGGACGCTGGTTTTCAACTATCTCCCCGATAGCCGGGTGGAAATCGCAGCCGACGTAAACCTGATCGCGATGCTGTTCCTGCGCCTGATCAAGATGATCATCGCGCCCCTGGTGTTTGCGACCCTGGTCGGCGGCATCGCCCACATGGGCAGCGGCTCCAAACTCGGGCGGATTTTCGCAAAGACCATGGGCTGGTTCGTCAGCGCCTCGTTCATCTCGCTGCTGCTGGGATTGGTGATGGTCAATCTGTTGCAGCCGGGTTCGAATTTCCCCGGCACCCTGCCGGACAAGACGCAATCCACGGGATTGCCGGTATCGGCATTCTCGATCGAGAAATTCCTCACCCATTTGATTCCGACCTCGATCGCGGATGCGATGGCGCAGAACGAGATTCTGCAGATCGTGATCTTCGCGGTGTTCTTTTCGGTGGCGATGGGCGCCATGCCCGAGCGCTCCAAGCCGATGCTGGCGCTGATCGACGACCTCGGCCACATCATGCTGAAGGTGACGGGGTACGTCATGCTGTTTGCGCCGCTTGCGGTCTGGGCGGCCATCATGGCGACGGTGTCGAAGAACGGTCTCGGGGTGTTGTGGAAGCTGATCGTGTTCATGGGCGGTTTCTATCTGTCGCTGATGATCCTGTGGGGCATCCTCGTGGTCGTCGGCTTCGTCGTCATCGGGCCCAGATACAGCCATCTGTTACGGCTGATCCGCGAGCCGCTGATGATCGCGTTCTCGACCGCGAGTTCGGAAGCCGCCTATCCCAAGACGCTCGAGGGCCTCAATCGCTTCGGCGCGTCGTCGCGGATCTCCAGCTTCGTGCTGCCGCTCGGCTATTCGTTCAATCTCGACGGCACCATGATGTATTGCACGTTTGCGAGCATCTTCATCGCGCAGACCTACCATATCGAAATGTCGCTCGGCACCCAGCTGGCGATGCTCGCGACGTTGATGATCACCTCGAAAGGTGTCGCCGGCGTTCCCCGCGCTTCGCTGGTCGTGATCGCTTCGACGTTGAGCCAGTTCGGCATTCCAGAGGCCGGCCTGTTGATGATCATGGGCATCGATACCTTCCTCGACATGGGACGCAGCGCCACCAACGTGATCGGCAACTCGCTTGCCACCGCGGTGGTGGCGAAGTGGGAGGGCGAACTCGCGCCCGAGCACGCGCTTGGTCCGGACGACGTCGTGCCGCCGGACATGGTCCCCGGCGAGGTGCCGGGAATGCAGGCCGGCCACGCATAGGAGGTCAGCCATGCTCACCCCTCTGAAGCGATGCATCCAGGCGGCAAGCCTTGTTGCCGCGGTGGTTTTGCTGGCCACGGCAGCAGGAGCCCAGACCGCGAGCGAAGGGCTGAGCCCGACGCTCGCCAATATCAAGAAAACGCATGTCGTGCGGCTGGGCTATCGCGAGAGTTCGCCGCCGTTTTCGTTCCTCGATCACTCCAATCGGCCGATCGGCTACAGCCTCGAACTCTGTGAAGCCATCGTCGAGGAGATCGGCGCCGAGGTCGACGACGCCAACTTGAAGATCGAATACGTCAAGGTCACCCCGGATGACCGGATTCCGGCGGTGGTGCAAAATAAAATTGATCTCGAATGCGGATCGACCACCGCCAATGCCGAGCGCGGCAAGCAGGTGGCGTTCTCGCCGCTGATGTTCGTCGCCGGCACCAAACTGATGGTGCCCAAAACGTCGACGATCTCGGCGCCGAAAGACCTGCAGGGCAAGACCGTCGTGGTCACCAAAGGCACCACCAACGAGCAGGCGATGCACGCCGTCGACAAGAAGTTTGCGCTTGGCCTGAACATCATAGCGTCGCCCGATCACGAGCAATCCTATCAGATGCTGGTGGACGGCAAGGCCGATGCGTTCGCGACCGACGACATCCTGCTCTACGGCCTAATCGCGCGGCACAAGGCGCAGGACAAATTTCGCGTCACCGGCGAATATCTGTCCTACGACCCTTACGGCATCATGTTCCGCAAGGGCGAGCCGCAACTCACCGCCGTGGTGGAACGGACCTTTCGCAAATTGGGTTCGAATCGCGACCTGGTCCCGCTCTATAACAAATGGTTTGTCGCTCGCCTGCCCACCGGCGAGAAACTCAACGTCGCGATCTCGCCGCAACTCGAGGAAAGCTTCAGGGTGCTCGACGATACGCAGGGCAACAGCAACAACTAGGGCGTGTACTCATAAATCCAGAATGCGCTGGCCTTGGCGATGTCTGCATTACCTTCGGAAGCAGACATCCGGGTTCGCCTTCAGCACGTCTGCTTTGTGCCAAAAGCAGACGGAACGCCGAACGACATAGGCCGTCCAATGAAATGCTTTGGTGCTCTGCCGAACCAGCCACTGCTACAAAGCCAGGCATCGTCAACGCCGGTCGTCGTTTCCCGGACGGATCACCACACACGCGACGGAGGCATCCTTGGGTGCTAGAAACCGGTGTTGCGGCTCTCCCAACCGTCGCCAAACTGATAAGGGGGTTTGACGGTATCGTGCAAAAATCAAGAATTCTGCCCCATGCGGTTGGCCTGGAATGGCAGGGCTTTTGAGAGGGCCGGACTGTGTGAGAAGAAGCACGGGGCGGGTTCGCCCCGCCGTGTTTTACCGTTCGAAATTCGAGATTGCTGCAGCTCTACTACAGTTGTGTTTGTGCACAGCGTGCCAGGTTAGCCCTGACCACCAGGTGATGAAAGGGCCTGATCGCGTTGAGATAGGTGAAGCCTAAGGCATTGTGGGTATGCACGACGGTTGTCGCGATGAGCAACGTGCCTGTTGGAGAAAGGCGTCGCAGCAGAGATAACCGGAAGTCCAGGTGTCGGTCATCCGCACCCAGCACAATTTCGTCCCTGCTCTCCCATTGCACGGGGAAGAAGTCCACGCGTTCATTGCTGTCCCGGGACGTCCTGACCGTACCGGAGGTTTTGATGCCAAAGGGCGTAACCATGGCGTCGCGCATCGCGATCAACGCCTTTTGCCACGCGGGTGGATTGCCGACTGTCAGGGTCGCCAGCACGCGCATGGTGGACTGTTCCGATGCACTCAAATCAATGCTGTAGCTATCGAGTAAACTGGCGTTCTTGTACCAGCTCGCCACGACACTTTCCGATGGCGGCGTCGTCCGGCGTACCTGCGGTTTGCGGTCTAAACGCATGCTCATGACAACGCCCTATAGTGCCGATACTCTTCATCCGTCAATGGGTTTTGAGTGGTGCATAAATCAAGACTTTTGGGCAAAGCCTCGACCTCTGACTTTCCAAACACTTGCAGTATGCAAAAAGATATTTGAAAAAGCGCGTGGCTATTTTTGGCTATGACCGCGTTTCGACCGACGCCACCGAATAGCTGACTGTAAATCGGCGCGGGGTCTCAAGGCCGATCTACGCGTTAAAGTATTGATCCAACGAACGATAGAGGGGTCAATGTTCGAGGCTTATTCACACTCAAACCACGAGGGACTTATTGCGGCTAGCTGCATTGAGGAAGTCCGGTTTGGGTCAAAACGCGAAACTCCGGGGTGACCGGCGCATGTCTGCTTTCGCCCCAAAAGCCGACATCTCTCGTTTTATGAGTCCACGCCCTAGCATGATTTCGATCCTCATGGTGAGGAGCGCATCTTTGCGCGTCTCGAACCATGAGGCCGCCTCATCCTTCGAGACGCGGCTAAGAGGCCGCTCCTCGGGATGAGGTACAGTACCGCTGGACTTCGTCAGAAGAACTTCAAATCTTCCGCGTGACCGCCCCGCGCGACGGTGGCGTATTCGATCGCCAGGAATAATCCGCCGGCCACATATATCCTGCGCTTCCGCGATATGGCGAGGCTGTGGCCAGCCGCCACGGCGTGCTCGATGGTTGCGGCGATCTGGATGGTGGCTTCCGGATTGGCCTTCCGTGCCGCGGCGGCGATGCCGTCGGCGTCCGCGCCCTTGTGGTGCGCCGCGGTGCATATGATCGTGTCGAATGACGGCGCCAGCGCGCCCACGATCTCGTCGGCCTTCTTGTCGCGCGAGACGCCCACCACGAGAATCCAGTCCTCCGCGCCATAAGCCGCCTTGAGGCTTGCGAGCGACTGTCTGATGCCGTCGGGGGTGTGGCCGACGTCGATCACTGTGAGCGGATCCTGATTGATCGCCTCGAGGCGGCCGGGCCAGCTGATATCGCGCAGTCCCGATCGGACGGCGGCTTCGATTCCGGCAGCGGCCACTGTTGGCCGCGTGTGTCGCAGCCAGAGCAGGAACAGGGCGACCGCGATGGCGGCATTGTTGAACTGGAACGCACCCCGCAGGCTCATTTCGAGCCGAGGAAAATCGTAACCCTCGAGCTCAAGATCGAAGCGCTGCCCCGACGCCGCGACGGGTTCACCGCCGAGCCTGATCTCGTCGCGGACGAACAGGGATGCGACCTTGCGGTAGCGATTATATTCGATGATGTGCGGCCGCAGGCTCCGGCAATTTTCGCCATAGACGATGACGCCGCCGGACGCGCAGGCGTCGCTCTTGTCGGAAGCGATCAGTTCCAGCGAGTTACCCAGCAGTTCGACATGTTCGTAATCGACCGATGTCACGCAAGTGAAGCGCGTGCCGATCAGGCGCACCGGGTCGTAGCGGCCGCCGATGCCGGCCTCGAACACCGCGAAATCGCATCCCTGCTCCTCGAAATACAGGCAGGCCAGCGCGAACAAGGCTTCGAACGCGCCGAACTGTTCATGGCTCCGCCGTGAAAGCCCGGTGATGGCGGTCTCGATCCGCAAGACGAGACGCGCCAGGTCCGCATCGCCGATGGGAGCGCCGTCGACCTGAAACCGTTCGTTAAAACGATAAAGATGCGGCGAGGTGAACAGTCCGGTTCGTAAGCCATAAGCGTGGGCAATGCCGGCGCAGAACGCCGCGGTGCTGCCCTTGCCGTTGGACCCCGTCACAACGACCGAAACGCGCGCGAGTCTTTCCCGATCGACCGCGACAGCATCGAGTAGCGCGGCCACCCGTGCCAGGCAAACGCCGTCGCCGTATTTCGGAAGGTCAAACACCAACCAATCCCATCGCTGAAAACGTATGATGCCAGATCTTCAGGATCAGATCGCTTCGGCCGGATTGCTCCAGCAGCCGGATCGACGGATTTGAGTTGACCTCGATCACTCGCATGGCCTCCTGATCTCCGCCGATATCGGTAAACATGTCCACCGCGGCGACGCGAAGTCCAAGCACGCGGGCGGCCTTCCTCGCCAGTGTGAATGCGGCATCGGAAGGTGGAGCCTCGAGAACCATGGTTCCCCCCGCGCTCAGATTCATCCGTCCCGGAATGTCCCAACGCTTGCCCTTGGGCAGCACGAAGTCCAGCGAAGGGTCACGGCCCGCGCTCACCGCAACAGGCGAAAGTCCGCGGGATCGCAAAGCCGCGTTGTGCGCGGTCAAGAGATCGCCGATGGTGCGTACCCCGTCACCCAGAATTGACGGCGGATATTTCCGCGCCGTATAGACAATCTCATCATCGAGCAGAAAAACGCGGTATTCGGTTCCCGAGACGATGCGCTGGATCAATATCGAGTCGTAGGATTGCGCGACCTCATCGAGATAGCTGCGGAATGATGCCTCTCCGTGGATGGCTTGTGCGAAATCGCCGCGCGATCCCAGCAGCGGTTTGACGAAAGCCGATGCATCCAGCTTTCTGAAATGTTCGAGCGCGTCTTCGCGCTCATGACCCGCGGGGCGATGGGCACGATGCCGATCGTGCAAGAAGAAATATTCGCCGCCGAGCGCCGGCGCGCCGGCGCGTTCAAGAATGATATTGGTGAAGTATTTGTCCGATGCCAGCGTTGAGGCGGTGGCGTTGTTTTGCGGATACCATGAACATCGCCCGGCGCCGAAATGAATGGTCCTGGTCTTTGAGGCGACGCTGAACACAAGTCCGGTGCCGCCGTCGATGTCCTGGAATGTCAGCCCGAACTCAGCGCAGGCGTACTCAGCGCAGACCGATTGGTCCGGATAGGAACTCGGCTTTCCCGATCGAAAATCTTCAAGACTTCGCATGCAATTTCCGCCGGTCTACTAGTTCGAATTGCGTGTCTTAGCTTTAACGAAATATCCGAGCGCGCGCGGCAATTAATGGCCGGTACAATGACAGATTGAGCAAGTTAATTTCGCGTTCCCGGCGTATCCGATGAAGATGCGATGAACCGATCTTTAGAATGATCCGACTGCTATTTTGAACCGGCAATTGCGCATCAGCGGTGGTTGACTATCTCTGATATTCGACTAGGCCATAGGCTAAATCGTCAATCGTTTCAGGGGTTTTCGCCTCCAGCGAGCCGAACAACTCAATCGTTCTACAGCAAGGCAATCGGAAAAACTAAAACACATGAGCGCATTCCATAGAGAGAAAGTTCTTTCTGTCCGGCACTGGACCGATACGCTTTTCAGCTTCACCGCCACCCGCAATTCCGGCTTTCGATTTCTCAACGGACAGTTCGCAATGATCGGCCTTGAGGTCGATGGACGTCCGCTGCTGCGCGCCTACAGCATGGCGAGCGCCAATCACGAGGAATCCCTCGAATTCTTCAGCATCAAGGTCGCCGATGGGCCGCTGACATCCAGGCTTCAGCAGATCAGGGAGGGCGATACCATCCTGGTCGGGCGCAAGGCGACCGGCACGCTGATTGCCGACAATCTGATCCCGGGACAGCGCCTGCTGTTGCTGTCGACCGGTACGGGTCTGGCGCCGTTCGCGAGCCTGATCAAGGATCCCGAGGTGTACGACCGGTTTGAAACCATCGTTCTCGTTCACGGCTGCCGGCAAGTCTCCGAACTTGCCTATGGCGAAGAGCTGGTGGCGAAGCTGCGGGATGACGAATTTCTCGGGCCGCTGCTGACCGAGAAGCTGCTGTATTATCCGACCGTGACGCGCGAGCCGTTCCGCAACCGCGGCCGCATCACCGATCTGATCACGTCGGAGCAATTGTTCAACGACATCGGCCTGCCGCCGCTGAACATCGACACCGACCGGGTCATGATGTGCGGCAGCCCGGGCATGCTTGAGGAGCTACGCCAGACTTTTGAGGGGCGCGGTTTTCTCGAGGGCAGCCACAGCGAGCCCGGCCATTTCGTGATCGAGAAGGCGTTCGTCGAGCGCTGAGCCCCTGCGTCTCGGGCGCGGCGTTCTCCCGGCGATGCGAAGCATCGTCCGGCCGGCGATGCGAAGCATCGTCCGGTCCGCGAGGCGGTCACACTGCACGGCAGTAGGTCAGGAATACCGTCGCGCGGGGCCTGGTTGGTAATTCGATGCCGCCACAAGCTGCCTGTTTTGGCGATGTGCATCCCATTGTGCAGACAGCCGCTGCGTAAGCTGGTTGATTCGATCCCATCACCGCCCAACTGGTTGGGCTGGTACGGCGACAGAGCGTGTTGTGCTCCCCGCCACGAAATCGGAGGGGTACGCCATGCCCCGATCAATGCATCTGGTTCGGCAGCTCCGGCATTCTTCCCCGGTGCCCTGGATTGGCGCCATCGCCATCAGTCTCCTGCTCTGGTCATTGATCATCTGGGGGATTTTCCTCGCTGTGTCGTGATTTCCGGACGTGGTCTCATCGCAAGAGCGCCTGCGCGGCTATCCTGATCCCACTCGAGACACGCCTGTTATCCTCCGGCGCTACGCAACATCCGGGCGCGGATCATCCCTGCCGATCGAACCGACTTTTGCCGGTGGCGCGGCGTGCGCGCCGGCTGCTATAAATCCCGCCGAACGTCGCGTGGTCTTTCGCCAACGCGTCGAGTGCGGGAGCGACCAAGGCCTTGTCCGTAGCGAACCATGTCGGCCCCACGAAAACGGCCTTTGTATTCGCAGGCGGCGGCAGCTTTGGCGCCATTCAGGTGGGCATGATGCACTCGCTCGCCGCGCACGGGATATCAGCGGATATGGTCGTGGGTTCCAGCGTCGGCGCCTTGAACGGCGCTTATTATGCGGGGGATCCAACGCTGGAGGGCGTTCTGCAGCTCGAAACCATCTGGCGCGGATTGCATCGGCATGACGTTTTCCCGATCACATGGCGGACCTTGCTGGGGTTTATCTGGCGCCGGGATTTCCTGATTCCGCATGACGGGGTCCAGAAGCTGATCGACGATCATTTGCCCTATCGCAACCTGCAGGATGCAAAACTTCCGGTTCACATTGTCACGACCGACCTCGTCTCGGGCGACAGCGTGGTGTTGTCGGAAGGTTCGGCTGCCGAGGCGATCATCGCCTCGACCGCGATTCCCGGCCGATCCGCTACAAGGATTTTTATCTGGCCGACGGCGCGATCTCCTCCAACACGCCGATCCGGGTCGCGGTGGCAAAGGGGGCGAACCGCCTGATCATTCTGCCGACCGGGTATGCCTGCGCCACGCATGCGCCTCCGATCGGCGCGGTCGCCAATGCGCTGCATGCGCTGACGTTGCTGATCGCGCGGCAATTGGTCAGCGAGCTGGAAGGCCTCGACCCCGGCATCGAATACTTCGTGGTGCCGCCCTTATGTCCGCTGGTGGGCTCGCCCTATGATTTCTCGCGAACATCGGATCATATCGAGCGCGCGGTCCTGAGCACCGATGCGTGGCTCGCGCAAAATGGCCTGGAGCAGCGCGGGATTCCCGATGAGATGCGCCCGCACAGTCACTGAGCCGTTTCGAAACTCCGTCAAGCTACGTTGCAGTGCAAAAACGACTTATGACGGACGACATCGCTTGTCGCTGGATTCGCTAGCCTCGCTGCTGTCCGCTGTCATATCCCTGACCGCCGCGCCGGATATCGTGTACAGTTCCAAGTGTTGGGTTAGGCTGCGGCTGACAAGAATATTACGGCAGTTTCTGCCGGAGGGGTCCCATGGAAACGTTGATGCTTCCGTTCTCGCCACGCTACATCATTCTTACGATTTGCGCTGTGGTCACGGCATTGCTTCTCGGTATCGGGATCTTCGATCGCAAGGTGCTCGATCTGGTTTTGATTCCAATCGTGATCTTCGGCGGCCTGACGATCCTCGGGATTCGCGATCTGCTGCAGGAGAATCACGCGGTCTTACGCAACTATCCGATCTCGGCCCATATCCGGTTTCTGCTAGAAGAGATCCGGCCGGAGATGCGGCAGTACTTCTTCGAGAGCGAGAAGGACGGCATGCCGTTCAGCCGCGACACCCGCGCCCTGGTCTATCAGCGGGCGAAGATGGTGCTCGACAAGCGGCCCTTTGGCACGCAGGAGGATGTCTATCGCGAGGGCTATGAATGGATGCACCATTCGGTGGCGCCAAAACCCCGCGCCGACGAGCAATTTCGCGTCACCATCGGCGGGCCGGATTGCACCAAGCCGTACTCGGCCTCGGTCTTCAATATCTCGGCGATGAGCTTTGGCGCGCTCAGTCCCAACGCGGTGCGCGCGCTGAACGCGGGCGCCAAAAAGGGCGGCTTCGCGCACGACACCGGCGAGGGCGGAGTGAGCCCCTATCATCGCGAGAACGGCGGCGACCTGATCTGGGAAGTCGGCTCCGGATATTTCGGCTGCCGAAATCGCGACGGCTCGTTCAATCCGGAAGAATTCGCCCGCATCGCGACCGACGACCAGATCAAGATGGTCGAACTCAAGGTCAGCCAGGGCGCCAAACCCGGACATGGTGGCGTGCTGCCGGCGGCGAAGGTCTCCGAGGAGATTTCGCGGATCCGAGGCGTCCCCATGGATGAAGACTGCATCTCGCCGGCCACTCACCGCGCGTTTTCGACGCCGCTGGAAATGATGGCCTTTATCGGCGAGATGCGGCGGCTGTCCGGCGGCAAGCCCGCCGGATTCAAGCTTTGCATTGGTCATCCCTGGGAATTTCTGGCGATCTGCAAGGCGATGATCCAGAGCGGAATCTATCCGGATTTCATCGTGGTCGACGGCAATGAAGGTGGCACCGGCGCCGCTCCCCTCGAATTCATGGACCATCTGGGCATGCCGATGCGCGAGGGCGTCAATTTCGTCCATAACGCCCTGATCGGCATCAACGCGCGCGATCGCATCCGCATCGGCGCCGCTGGAAAGATCGCGACCGCGTTCGATATGGCGCGCGCGATGGCGATCGGCGCCGACTGGTGCAATTCGGCGCGCGGCTTCATGTTTTCGCTGGGTTGCATCCAGTCGCTGAGCTGCCACACCGATCGATGCCCGACTGGTGTGACCACGCAGGATCCATCCCGCGCGCGCGCGCTGGTGGTGCCGCACAAGATCGAGCGGGTCTACAATTATCATCGCGCCACGCTGCATGCGTTGGCCGAACTTATTGCCGCCGCGGGGCTCGATCATCCGCAGCAGATCCGGTCGATCCATTTCTCGCAGCGCACATCGACCACCGAGGTGCTGTCATTCGCGCGGCTCTATCCGTCGCTGCGCCCGGGCGAACTGATCGACGGCACCAGCGATCCGCGCTTCCGCGAGGCCTGGGCCATGGCGCAGGCGGAAACGTTTTCCGCGGCGGGGTAGGGCTGCGCCCCTGTCACTGTACTCATTCCAAAAGTCCTCAGATGGGCGCCGTTTATAGAGCGAGCTGTGCCAAGGCGAATGATCACCCGACTGCAATCCACGTCGCTCGAGCCACGGCCAGCAACGTTCCAGCTTCACCATAGGCCGCGGCCTCGGCAAAGCGTTTGCGGCCGTCGCGGCCGGTCTCCCAGGTCGTGATGACGCAGCGTTCTCCCGGGCGCGGGCGTGTCTCTATCCGTGCCGACATCCGACCCAACAGGATCGGCGTCCGGTCGAAGCCGCCGCTCTCCCGGTCGTGAGAGGAAGCATAGCCGGTGGGACAATCGAGCGCCGACCAGAGAAATTCGGGCGCGACCAAGCCGTCCTCCGCTGTCAGGGTCGGATCCGGTGTCCAGGTCGCCGCGAGCACGGCCGAAGCATTCCGGGATCGACGCACGAGCGGTCCGGCAAAAATGCGCAGGCCATCTCCCTGCGCCCTTGCAGGACCGCACACGAAACACGTCGGCAGCGGATGCTCGTGTGGCTTGACCGGCGTCACGAGCTCGGCTGCACACGCCTCGTCGAAGCTTGCCGTCTCCAGGCGCGCAAGTTCAACACTTGCCGGTCGTCCGGTGGCGACAACTTTGGCGCCATCGCGAAGCTCCCATAACCCGTCGTCCGTCGCGACGACATCGAGCGGCTTATCCAGGGGAGGCGGTGCGCGCAGCGTTACCTCCGCGCCGCCGGGAATGTGCTGGGCCAGCCGGCCGCAGACATATCCGCCGTTCCCGGAGTTCGGAGGACCGCAGTAGCGCTTGTCGATGATAATCGATGTCATTGATCCCTTCCTCTATTTTATCTTAAGGACGATTCTTCCTTGAACCGTCCGATTGGCCACGGCGCGCATCGCTTCCTTGACCTGTTCCAGGGGAAGGACGCGATCGATGTGGGGGCGAATCTTCCCCTCGGCCAACAATTGCGCCAGCATGTCATTCATGCGCACAGCCTGCTCAGGGAATTTCTCTGCCCAGGCGCCGGCAAAGACACCGACAATCGAATAGTTCTTCAATAGCGGGAGGTTCATCGGCACCGAAGGAATCTGGCCGCTGGTGAAGCCGATCGGCATCAGCCGTCCACCCCACTTCATCAGCCGCGCCATTTGCTCGAAAATCGTTCCGCCGACGTTGTCGAAGCAAACATCGACGCCTTCTCCACCGGTTATCGACTTGATCCGCTCGCGCAGGTCTTCGCTCCGATAGTTGATGACATCGCAGGCACCGTAATCGCGCACCAAACCTGCCTTGTCGTCGGAGCCGACACCGGCGATGACGCGCAGGCCCAAATGGCGCGCGAGGTCGACGGCGGCGAGGCCAACCCCGCCTGCGGCCCCGGTGACAAACACCGTTTCACCGGGTTGCGCTCGTGCCCCATCGACCAAGGCGTAGTACGCCGTGCCGTAGTTGTGCCAGACCGTGGCCGCTGTTTCGAAAGCGACGCCGACCGGCAACCGCACACTCTTCCATTCCTTGGCGATCATCCGCTCGGCATAGCCGCCGGTCCAGCTCCCACACGCCACGCGATCGCCCGGCTGAAATCTCGTGACCTTTGCGCCAACCGCGATGACGACGCCGGCCGCTTCCGTGCCGGGCACGAATGGCGTCGATGGTCGCATCTGGTAAAGGCCCGAGACCAGCAGATGGTCCATGAAACTCACGGAGGCCGCATGTACGTCGATCAGAATCTCGTCGCTGGCCGGCTTCGGCTCTTCGATCTCGCCGATGCGCAGATCCTCCGGCCCGGTGAACGCGCTGCAAAGCACTGCTCTCATCGTGGTGCTCCCGCCCGGCGGCCACCGAAAATGCGCGGCAGCAGCATGGGAACGCGCTGGCGATACTGCTGATAGGTCGTTCCGAACTCAGCGATCAAGTCCCGCTCCTCGAACTGCAGCGCGACCAGGATGTAGGCTGTGGTCATGATCGCGAACAGCAATGGCCGGCAGTCATCGCAGGTGTGGCCCAGAATGCGGAGCAGAAAGCCCAGCATGAGCGGATGCCGCACGACTTTATAGAGCAGGGGCGTCTTGAACGATTGAGCAGGCATCTCGACGCCACGTAGCGCGAAGAAACCCTGGCGCAGGCCGGACAGATCGAAATGATCGATCATGAAGGTCGAGGCCAGCACGATCACCCAGCCGAGCCAATAGACGCCGATCAGCAACCAGGCCGCAATTCCGTCGATCTGCCAGACGGATACGGGGATAGGCCGCCACTGCCAGAATAACAGCAGCATAATCAGGCTGGAGAGCAGCACGTAAGTGATGCGCTGGCACGCCTCGGGAAGAATTTTAGCCCACCATCGTTTGAAGGCCGGGCGTGCCATAATGCTGTGCTGGGCGGCGAAAATGCCGAGCAGCAGCAGGTCGACGACGATGGCCTCGCTCAAATTCGTGCGGCCGCCGACGTCGATCGACGTTGGCACGAGATAATTGCCGACGAAACCGAGCGCGTAGAGAAATGAAACAAGGAAGACGGCATAGCTCACGATGGCGTAGAACAGGATTAGGAGACGCGCGAACATGAATGTTTCCCTTTTGTGCCGGCGGCAGCGGTGCCGGCTGCAACAGCCTGAACCGCTCGATAGCGAGCGGGCTCATCAGGCCTGACTGTTATCACTGGACCGTCCCCTGCGCGTCCCCCCGGGCGCCGACAGGGCAAAGGGAGATTTCATGGCTGGGTTCTCGCTTCAGACGCTCGGGTTCCCGGAGATCCACGGTGACGTCAGCCCGATCAAGCTGAACCTGCGCAAGGGTCTTGCGCTGCTGATCTATCTCGCGGAGGCGCAAGGCCCCGTTGCACGGGAGGTCATTGCCACGCTGCTGTGGCCCGAGAGTCCCCGCGACACCGCCCGCGCGCGATTGCGGCGCATGCTTCATCGCATCGAGCTTACGCTCGGCCAGCATGTTTTCGAGACCGACCGCACCAGCGTGCGGTGGTCTCCGGCGGTCGAACTGAAGGTCGACTCGCATCTGTTCGAGAACGCCTGCGATGGAGGCGCTTTCGAGGAAGCCTGCCTGCGCTATCGGGGTGACTTCCTCGCGGGCTTTTCTCTGGCCGATTGTCCCGAGTTCGACGATTGGGCGTTCTTTCGCCGCGAGGCGCTCAGGGGACGGCTCATGCATGGGCTGGAACGCCTCGTGCAGGACAAGAATGCCGCCGGCGAACATTTTGCCGCGGCAGCTCACGCGGGACGCCTTGTCGAGCTCGATCCGCTGAGCGAGGTGTATTGTCGGCACTTGATCCGCAGCCTCCTGCTTGCCGGCGATCGAAGTTCGGCAGAACGGCACCACACCGCACTGACACAGCGGCTGCGTGAGGAGCTTGGGGTTGCGCCCGAAGCCGCGACCGAAGCGCTCATGGACCCCACCACGGCGCCCGTTCCGACAACACTCTATGTAAAGGGCGCCGGCGTACATCTGGCGTATCAGACATACGGAAGCGGCGAGCTTGATATCCTGATCCTGCCTGGCTTCGTGTCGCACGTGGAACGCGTTTGGGAGCATCCCTCGTGCCGGGCATTTCTGGTTTCATTGATGGCGCTTGGGCGACTCATCTTGTTCGATCGTCGCGGTATCGGGCTGTCGGACCGGGTCGGATCAGCCCCGAGTGTCGAAGTCACGGCCGAGGATATCGGCACCGTGCTGCGGGCGGCGCACACGCGTCGCGTCGTCTTGTTTGGGGCGTCGGAATGTGGCCCAGCATGCATCAAGTTCGCGGTCGATGAATCCCGCCTCGTGGCTGGCCTCATTCTGTTCGGCTCATTGGCCAAGGGCTGTTGGGCGCCGGACTATCCGTACGCGTTGCAGGCAAGCCAATATGACGCCTGGCGCCAGCAACTCGTCGGCGAATGGGGTGGCCCTGCCGGGATCGACACCTTCGCGCCGAGCCTTTCTCGTGATCTCCAGGCGAGGGCCTGGTGGGCCGGGCTGCTGCGCGCGGCCTCCAGTCCCGGCGGCATTTGGGCCGTGCTCAAGGCGTTGCGCGACACCGACGTGAGACACCTTCTGCCACGGGTTTCTGTGCCCACGCTGGTGCTGCACCGCCGGAACGACCGGGCCGTGCGTATTGCGGCAGGCCGCGATATGGCCAGCCAAATCACTGGCGCTCAATTCGTTGAGCTCGATGGCAATGATCATTGGTTCTTTGCGGGTGCTCAGCAACCAGTGCTCGGGGCAGTCAAACGATTCATCAGCGCTCTGCCGCGCGACAGGAGGCCAACGCGGTAAGGCTAGTACCTGGAATCACAAATCAGTATTGCAGCCCATCCTTCGAGACGGCCACTTCGCGGCCTCCTCGCCGATATAGCAGCCGGTCCAGTTGTAAGCAGCGACGGGTGCTACTATCGGGGCTTTCGTAGACATGCGCGCCGGTAAATCGGCCGCTGATGCCGAAACGACACCAGCGCTAAATGCGATGGCCGCGCCGAAAAAGAATCCTGAAATCCGCATCTCATCCTCGCGCCCGGGCGTTTTCATATCCGTCTCCAATTGCTGCTCGATTCTGGCTCCTCATTCGCATACCGATCGCGCCCGAATTCCGCGTCCTAGGAGCCTAGGAGGCGGCTGCTCGTTTCCGACAGATGCTGTATTTCAGCCACGGCGTGCGCCGGCGAAGCAGTCGCCATTCGCGGCAGCCAAACCGCAAAATCACGCCCTGATTTCCACCAGCGGAATTTTCGGGATAGCACCGGCGGCGAAGGCCGACAGCGATGGGCGGAGCCAGCGGGTCGCGCGAATGCGCGCCCGATGATAAACTCCGCGATACCATCAATTGCACCTTATGGAGCTGATGGGTTTCGCAGGGCTCAACCCATCGTACTGCTTCAACACACGCCTTGCGCTAGACGTCGGCGTCCTTCGGGTCGGCGAACTTGCGGCCCGGAAGCGGGACGAGCATGGCCGCGTGCTGGCGGTAGCGGCGATACTGGTCGCCGAACTGCTGGATCAGATCGTGCTCTTCCAGCTGGATGCCGATCAGGATGTAGCCGGTGATCACCACCGAGAACAGCAGATGACCGGCGGTCATCGCGGGCGTGGCCCAGACGGCGAGCAGGACGCCGAGATAGATCGGGTGACGGACACTCCGGTAGAGCAACGGCGTGCGGAATTTCGCACCCGATAACGGTTTGCCGAACAAGCGCGCGAACACCTGGCTGAGCCCGAACAGCTCGAAATGACTGATCATAAACGTGCTGGCCACCAGCACGACCCAGCCCAGCCAGAAGATGCCGTCGAGCACCGCGGCGGCCGCCGGGTTGTGCACGGTCCAGACCAGCGCCGGGATAGGCTGCCACTCCCAGTACAGGATCAGCAGCGCGAAACTGGCTGCTAGCACGTAAGTGCTGCGCTCGACCGAGGGCGGCACGATCCGCGTCCACCAGCGCTTGAAGCCCTGGCGTGCCATCACGCTGTGCTGGATGGCGAATAGTCCGATCAGCATCGTATCGACGATCACGCTCTGGAGAAGCGGTCCGGCCGTCCCTGTATCGATCGACTTCGGAACGATGAGATTGCCGACGAAGCCGATGAGATAGAGCAGCGCAACGAGCGTGAAGCCGTAAGCGACGCCGCCGTATATGACCGCAACAACACCTGCCATGAACCTTCTCCATATTATTTAAAAATTTGTATTTGCCGCATGAACCGGGCGTACCGGACGAATCATGTCCGTCGCCCACCTGCGCGATTGTTCAGGGAGTGACGAGAGGCGGCGGTTGGTCGGCACTTCATGGGCGCCGTATATAGAGCGAGACGTGCCTGGGAATGATCGCCCGGCCGGATCACTTGACCATTCGTCCAAATCCAGCGTGCAGAATCGGTTTCGCGGGACTCAACCCATCCGCGCCACATTCCCTGCCGTCATCGCCCGCGAAAGCGGGCGATCCAGTATTCCGCGACATTAGTGATGGAAACGAGAAGCTGCGGCGTACTGGATACTCCGCTTTCGCGGAGTATGACGGTCTTTGCATCGTTACCGTCTGTGCGGGACGACAATCCTGCGATCCTCACCGCGACAAATTCTGCAACAGAAAGTTCAGCGCCGTGCTTCCAAACACCTGCATGTTGGCGAGGCGGTCGGCGCCGCCGGGGAAGCATCAAAACTCGCCGTGCAGCCGTCCTGAGAAGACGTGGACCGGGCCGCGATCGGCGTTGTAGGCGGGGTTGGTGATGAGCTGATAATCGCCGGTCAGCGTGAGCTGTTTGTTGAGCGCGAACGCATAATAACTTTCGAGGATTCGTTCGCGCCGATAGTTGAGCTGGCCGTCGCCGATCAGCACTCCGAGCCCGCCGGCCGCGATGAAGTCGCGATGGTCCCGAGAAAGCGCGTTGATCGCGCCGCCGATCCCGACCACATCGTCGGGCCTGCCCCATCGCGTGCCCTTGATGGAGGCGCCGAGCGAGAGGCTGGCGTCGATGTCGGTGAACGCCATGATCTCGGTCTTGCCGTCGTTCCAGCTCCAGCGGCCGAACACTCCGACTTCGTCGGTCAATGCCTGTTCAAGGCTGACGACGTAGCCGTATTTGATGCGGCCGGTGCGGGTTTGCGCGATGTCCAGATTGAAGGCCGGATTGTTGAGGGTCTCGCGGTAGCTTCCGGAGAAGGCGCTGTTGAGCCATGCGATGGTGCGCAGCTTTCCGGGCTGCGAGAACAGCGAAAAGCGCGTTTCCAGTTCGAGCGCGTAGGTGCCGCGCTCGAACACTTTGGTATCGAAATTATTGGCATTCGAGACCGACTGCATCAGGAAATAGCCCGAGCGCAGCGCCCATTGCTTCTGATTGAGCTCCGCGGTGGCGCCATAGGTCAGGCCAACCTTGTCGGCCGAATAATCGAAAGCGCCGGGCGCCCACATCGACCAGTTCATGAAGTCCTTGCGGGTGTCCTTGGCGTAGGAATTTCCGTCGAAAACATCCATGACCGCGAATTTGCCGGCCTGAACCGTCAGCCGTGAAACGTCGACCTTGCCGGCGAGTTGGCCAGGTCCGCTGGCAAGCTCCTCCTGCTCGCCGCCAAACCCGAAAGTCTGGCGCAGGAACAGCCGCGACGTGTTGTAATGCGGGTAGGGGAAGTTCGATTTTTGCGCTTCGCCGCTCGGAAATCCGCCGGCGCCGACGGTGTCGTTCAATCCAAACCCCTGCAACAGTTCGGGGTTGTAATAGACCTCGCCGCCTTCCCACAGCCGCGCGTTCAGGTAGAGACTATTGCTCCAGGTCGCCTGCGCCTGCGGCGCCGGCGTCAGGCTGTTGGTCCCGGTATAGAGCGCGCGAAATCGCGGATAGCCTTGCGGCAGATAAGTCGTTTGACCGTGGATTTCCCAGCGATCGGATTCCGGATCGGTCAGCGATGTCCTCGGCGCGAAATTGCTCGATCCCATGCCATCGAACTTGCGATTGAGGCCGACGCGGATCGACTGCAAATCCAGGCTGGAGCTGATCTGTGTCGCCGATGGAAAGCGGATGTCGGCTTGCTCGAACCGGCTGTAGAGATATTCCAGCCGCAGACTCCAGTGCGGGGCGAAGGCGTATTCGACGCCGGCCCCGGCAGCCCAACCGAGCCGGACATTCAGTTCTTTTTCCTCGGAGCCGATAGCCGGCGTGTTGACGAAACGCTCGCCGGCCCATGCCAGTCCGCCGGTGGCATAGGCCAGCCAGTGACCGGAGGCGTAGCCGATGCGGCCGCGCAGGCTTCCGGCATAGTCGAGCTGCTCGACGACGTCGGACCGCGGCGTCGCCAGCAAGGCGGCGATCGAATTGGAAGCGAGATAGTTCGGGAAGGTGATATCGGCTTCGGCGCCCAGCACGATTCCAGATGACAGTTGAACGTTGTAACCGGCCTGCACGCCGCCGATCACCCCGCCGAAGGAGCCGCTGCTAGCGGTGATTGCCGGGTCGGTGAGAACCGCGCTTGAAGCGCCGCGACCGAAGCCGGCATGCGCACCAATATAGAAACCGGTCCAATCGAACACCGACTGAAGGTGGGGAGCCTTGACCGGCAGACCGACGTCGGCGGCCCTCGCGGGGCTATCGAGCGCGAGCAGGCTTAAACCGCCGGCCAGCAGGCACCTCGACGATCGGCGGCGGCGGTTCATGGCTTTACGATTCACAACGTGAGCATCCAGCGGGTTCGCCATCACTACGAATTTGCCGGTGCGCCGCTATCAAAGAAATCAAATAAAGCCATCGATCCCCCGCCAATTCCCCGGGATTGGCCGCTTCCCGGCCAAAACAGGACCAAGGTTGCGCACAATCTATTCCCGATCTTTATTGCGAGTAATTCGCAATTGCAAGAAGGATTGAAGAAGATCTGTCGAATCGCACCATCGGGTGACGTTCGTGCAACACCGCGGGCTCGATCAGGCTGAAAAAAGGTGACCCGCCCGGGGGGACAACCGGGCGGGTCGGGTGCGGCACGGGGTGGATGAGGCGCCCGTGCCGGACGCAGGATCCACGATCAGCGTGTTTTCGGGCGAAAGCCTGCCCCGGACTCGATCCGCGGTGGGCACGGGTTCGCGTCAAGAAAACGCGCCAAACAGAAATCCACTCCGTCGATCATCAGTAATTGCAGGTACGAACCCGGCCGATGTAGTTGCCGAAGGCGTCGAACTGGCGGACCCAGCCGCAGCGGCGATAGCCATCGTAGTAGTAGCCGTCGTTGCTGGCGGCGATGGCGCTGCCGACCACGGCGGCGCCGAGCAGACCGGCGCCGATACCCCAGCCGCGGCCCCTGGCCTCAGCCTGGGTGGTGGTGGATGCGATGGTGCCGGCGACGGCGAGGGTGGCGAGCGCAAGTGCTGCAATTTTGGTTTTGATCGACATGACAAATTCCATCCGATTGAGAGCGGCCCGTTGTGGTCCGCATATCCAGTTGGACGGCGCGTCTCCGGATCCGGTTCGAATCCCGGCTCGAAATTCGTTATTCAGTTATTCTATAGTTATTACAGATGGTTAACCGATAGTATGTCAGCCGGTATATCAGCCCGTCGGGCCGTTCGAAAACGTGCCCGGATCGAATTTGTCGACGTCGGCGAGCAATTCGCAGAACGCTTGCGCGCCTTGATCGAGCAGGCGTTGGCCTTTTTCGGCGGATGCCTGCGTCGCATCGCCGGCGGCGCCGCTGGCATGAAGGTCCTGGGCCTGCCACGCGAACGGCGCCGGGCGGTGCGCGGCAAGCCGGCGATAATCCTTTTCCATTGCAATGCTGCTGGGGTGAAAATCGGCGATCTTGTCGTTGCGCACATGATGCGGGTATCGCGCCAGCATGATCGATGTCTCGACCGCGCCGCCATGGACGCCATGACGCAGTTCCTCCGCTGAAAATAATCCCTCCGGCGCGCTGAGGCGGGACCATCCCGTGGTGACGGCGAGAAGCCCGCAGGCAGCGCGCAGGTCCTGCGCGACAAGGGTCATGGCCGCGCTGTTGCCGCCGTGACTGGTGACCATCACGAGCTTCTTGATACCCGCGCGCGCAACGCTCATCCCAAGGGCCATCCAGGTCTTCAGCGCAACATCTGTCGGCAGCGTCAGCGTGCCGGGATAGCCAATATGTTCGGTGGAAATCCCGACCGGCTGAATCGGCAGGAACGTCGCTGGCAGGCTGTCAGGCAGAAGCTCGCGCACCCGCGCAAGATAGGCCTGCGCAATCATGACGTCGGTGCCGACCGGCAAATGCGGACCGTGCTGTTCGGTGGCCGCCACCGGCAGGACGGCAATCCATCGCGCCGGGCTGCCTTCGGTGAAGTCAGGCCAATGGATGTCGGTCCAGTCGCGGGGCGGAACAGTTAAAGTCATCGAGCGAGACATTTCTTTCAGCAAATTTGCAGGGTAGTTTGCTTCCCGGCGAAGACGTAGCAACGTCCGGCGCCTCCTATCATGGGGCAGAACGATCAACGGAGTCCAATCATGAACCCGGCTCTTTTGCTGCGAGCGTTAACCGCGGGCCTGGTGGCCGTTCTGATGGCCATCTTGCCGGCGGGCGCCCAAACCGCGCTGGACAAGGTCTCGTTTGGAACCAACTGGGTCGCCGAGGCCGAGCACGGCGGATTTTTCCAGGCCCTGGCCGACGGCACCTACAAGAGTTACGGGCTCGACGTCGCCATCGTGCCGGGCGGCCCGAACGACAATAATCGCATTCTGCTGATCGCCGGAAAGCTCGACTTCTTCATGGCCGCGAACACGTTGATGTCGTTCGATGCGGTCACCAACAACGTGCCGGTGGTAACGGTCGCCGCCATATTCCAGAAGGATCCGCAGGTTTTCCTGACCCACCCGGAATCCAAGGTCGCCAAGCTGGAAGAGCTCAAGCCGCTGACACTGTTCGTGTCCAAGGAAGGGATCGCAAGCTATTTTCAATGGTTGAAGTTCGAATACGGTTTCAGCGAGGAAAAGGTCAAGCCCTACACGTTCAACTCACAACCGTTTCTCGCCGACAAGCTAAGCGCGATGCAGGGCTACGTCACCTCGGAGCCGTTCGCGGTCGAAAAGGCGGCCAAATTCAAGCCGGGGATCATTTTGCTGGCGGATTACGGCTTCAACACCTACTCCACCTTGATCGAGACCCGCAGCGAGCTCATCGACAAGAAGCCGGACCTGGTTCAGCGCTTCGTCGACGCCTCGATCGTCGGCTGGTACCATTACCTTTACGGGGACAACGCGGCCGGCAACGAAGCGCTGAAC
>Ga0193726_1000322_pt1 | contig 57501 bp, 38 predicted proteins | sample H2c1metaG_FD_144928 | JGI IMG/M metagenome (GOLD analysis project Ga0193726, IMG submission 144928) | Soil microbial communities from a riparian zone of the East river system, Colorado, United States - H2c1 | ecosystem: Environmental > Terrestrial > Soil > Riparian zone | place: USA: East River... | reverse complement strand
GCGGGACTGCTCGGTGCAGCGGCGGCACCAGAAAGTGGTGGAAGTGGCGCCGGCAGTGAATGTGCCGGAACGGGTGCGGGCGGAATTGTGCAATGCCGCGGTCGAGTTGGCGCGGAAGGCAAATTACCGGAACGCGGGAACCGTTGAGTTCTTGTACGACGTTGATACCGAGAACTGGTACTTCATCGAAGTGAATCCGCGGATTCAGGTGGAGCATACCGTCACGGAAATGGTGACCGGAATTGATCTGGTACGGGCACAGATTCTGGTGGCGCAGGGGCACCAGTTGCACGAAGCCCCGATGTCTTTACCAAAGCAGGACCAAGTGCCGCTCTACGGGGTGGCCTTGCAATGCCGCGTGACGACGGAAGACCCGGCGAAGAATTTTGCGCCGGACTACGGAAAAATTTCGACCTACCGGTCTCCGGCGGGATTTGGGATTCGGCTGGACGGCGGGACGGCTTACGCGGGAGCGGTGCTGGCGGCTTACTACGATTCGCTGCTTGTGAAGGTGACGGCCTGGGGAACGAATTTGCCAGAAGCGTGCCAGCGGATGGACCGGGCGCTGCGGGAATTTCGTATTCGCGGCGTGAAGACGAATATCCCGTTTGTTGAAAATGTCGTGAATCATCCAAAGTTTCGCGCGGGTGAGGTGACGACTTCGTTTCTGGACGAAGCGCCAGAGCTTTTCCGTTTGCCGAGCCGCGGGGACCGGGCGACAAAAATTCTTTCCTATCTGGGCGATGTGATCTTGAATGGGAATCCGGAGGCGAAGGGAAAGAACATCCCGGAATCGCTGGAAACGGCGGTAGTGCCGAAGGTTCCCGGGATTACGCCGCCGCCGCCGGGAACCCGGCAGCTGCTGGCTAAGCTGGGCCCCAAGAAATTTGCGGGGTGGGCGCGGAAAGAAACGCGGCTGTTGATTACGGATACCACGTTCCGCGATGCGCATCAATCGCTGATGGCGACACGCGTGCGGACACACGATTTGCTGGCGACAGCGAATGTGGTGGCGCAGAAACTGCCGAATCTGTTCAGTGTGGAGATGTGGGGTGGCGCGACGTTTGATACCGCCATGCGATTCCTACACGAGGATCCATGGCAGCGGTTGCGGGAACTGCGCGAGCGGATTCCGAATATCTGTTTTCAGATGCTGCTGCGCGGCGCGAATGCGGTGGGATACGCGTCTTATCCCGACAATGTGATTATTGATTTTGTACGCGAGTCGTTTAAACAAGGCATCGATATTTTCCGGGTATTCGATTCGCTGAACTCCATCGACAACATGCGGGTGGCAATCGATGCGGTGATTGACAGCGGCGGCGTGTGCGAAGCGGCGATCTGTTATACGGGAGATGTTCTCGATAAAAGCCGGCCGAAATATTCGATGAAGTATTACGTGGGTATGGCCAAACAGCTGGAAAAGCTGGGCACGCATTTTCTGGCGATTAAGGACATGGCTGGATTGTGCAAGCCGTATGCGGCATACGAATTGGTGAAGGTTCTGCGCCAAGAGGTGGGAGTGCCGGTTCACTTTCACACCCATGACACCAGCGGCGTGAATTCGGCTTCCGTACTGAAAGCCGCCGACGCGGGCGTGGATGTGGCGGATGCGGCGGTGGCCGCGCTGAGTGGGGGAACGAGCCAGCCGAACTTGAACTCAATTGTGGAGGCGTTGCGGAATACTCCGCGCGATACCGGACTGGACGTCGACACGCTGAATGAGTGCTCGGATTATTGGGAAACGGTGCGGACGTACTATATGCCGTTTGATTCGGGACCGAAGGCGGGATCGGCGCGGCTGTACCAGCATGAAATTCCTGGAGGGCAATACACGAATTTGCGCGAGCAGGCGACGGCCATGGGCCTGGGTCATCGCTGGCGAGAGGCGGAGAAGACGTATGCCGAGGTGAATCAATTGTTCGGCGACATTGTCAAGGTGACGCCTTCAAGCAAAGTTGTCGGTGATATGACGTTGTTCCTGATGGCGAACGAGATGCAGCCCGGCGATATTCTGAAATTGGATGAGCACCACGATTTATCGCTGCCCAATTCGGTGGTGGAGATGTTTTCCGGCGTGCTGGGAGTGCCTCCGGGTGGATGGCCAGCGAAATTGCAGAAAATTATCCTGCGCGGCGAAAAACCTCTCAAGGGGCGTCCCAGCGCGAGCCTGGAGCCGGTGGATTTTAAAGGAGCCGGAGCCGTGCTGGAAAAGCAAGTCGGCCACCCAGTTGACCATGCCGATTTGCTCAGTTATTTGCTGTATCCGGATGTGTTTACGAAATTCGATAAGTTCAGGCACACGTATTCGGATGTGAGTGTGTTGCCGACGCCGGCATTTTTTTATGGTTTGAAGTCCGGCGAAGAGATCACGGTGGAGATCGAATCGGGCAAGAGTTTGATTATTAAATTTCTAACCGTCAGCGAGCCGCATCCGGATGGAACGCGGACCTTATTTTTTGAATTGAACGGGCAGCCACGCGAAGTGAATGTGCGGGACAAAGCGTTGCGCGTGGTGGAGCGAGCGCATCCCAAGGCTGATCCGGCGGACACCGGACACGTGGGGGCCCCGACTGCTGGAGTCATCAGCAGTATCGCCGTGCATGCGAATCAGATCGTGGAGCGGGGAGCAAAACTTGTGACTCTAGAAGCCATGAAGATGCAGTCAAACATTTATGCGCCGATTGCGGGGCGGGTGGCGAAGTTGCTGGTGTCATCGGGGCAACACGTGGAAGCGAAGGATTTGCTGGTGACGATTGTACCGTGAGTGATGGACAGCTGCGAAAGCATGAGCGGTTTCGTTCAAAGTTCTTGCGCAATCAGCGCGATTTGATCGTTTATCTGCCACCCGGCTATGAAGAACAGTCCGGGCGGCACTTTCCTGTTTTATATCTTCACGACGGACAGAATCTTTTCGACGGGACAACCTCGTTCATTCCGGGGATGGATTGGCACGTGGGGCCGACTGCCGATCATGCTATCCATAGCGGGCAAGTCGCGCCCCTGATTATCGTGGGCATGTACAACACGAAGGCGCGGATTCGCGAGTACACACCGACACAGGTGCCGAAGCTCGGGGGCGGCCGTGCCGACCGCTATGCGAAATTCCTGCTGGAAGAAGTGAAGCCATTTGTTGATCAGGAGTACCGGACGCTTTCCGGACCAGCGCACACCGGGATTGGCGGCTCGTCGCTCGGGGGATTGGTCTCGCTGTATCTCGGACTTAAGCATTCGCGGATTTTTGGGCGGATTGCGGCGTTATCGCCTTCGGTTTGGTGGAATCAGCGAGTGATGCACAAATTTGCCGCAGCGGCACCGGTCGAACCGCGGCCGCGGATTTGGCTGGATATTGGGACCAGGGAAGGGCCACGGATTTTGGATGATGTGGAAAATTTCCGAGATGTGTTGTTGGAAAAGGGCTGGGTGCTCGAGCGGGATTTGCATTATGAGCGGGTGGAGGGCGCCGAACACAATGAGGCGGCTTGGGCGGCGCGGGTGGGGCCGTTTCTGGAGTTTTTGTTTCCGGGGGGATGAAAGGAAACGCTGTCGGCTCCTCGCTTTTCAGGGAGTTGGCTGGCACGAGCGCGAAACGCGATAGCCAACCCGTTGCCAGAGCGTGCGTTTCGGGCTGGTTCGCGGTAAGTTGTGGGCAGACGAATCGGGGGCAATGCAATGCCGGAAGCGCGACCTCTCACCATTCTGTGTGTGAGTTCCTATGAAAAAGGGCAGGAGTTTTTGCGGACGTGCAAGGCGATGGGCTGCCGGGTGCTGCTGCTGACGGTCGACAAGCTGCGCGATGGCGACTGGCCGCGCGAAAGCGTGGATGAGATTTTTACCATGCCGGAAGAGTTGCCGGTGCAGGGAATTATTAACTCGGTGAGTTACATGGCGCGATTTCAGCCGATTGATCGCGTGGTGGCATTGGACGAGTTTGATATGGAAAACGTGTCGGCGCTGCGCGAGCATTTGCGCGTGCCGGGCATGGGGCTGACGACGGTTCGCTATTTTCGCGACAAACTGGCGATGCGGGCACGGGCGAAAGAAGCGGGGATTTCGGTGCCGGCGTTTGTCCACGTTTTGAACTATGACGATTTGCGGGAATACATGGAACGCATTCCGGCGCCGTGGTTGCTGAAACCACGATCGCAGGCCTCCGGGATCGGGATGCGAAAGATTCATCAGCCGGATGAACTGTGGCCGCTGCTCGATCAGCTGGGCGATAACCAGTCGAATTATTTGCTGGAACAGTTTGTTCCAGGGAATGTGTATCACGTGGACAGCGTGACGTCGGAGTGGGAGGTGGTGTTTGCAGAAGCCCATGCTTACGGAACGCCGCCGCTTGACACCTCGCACCACGGGGGAGTTTTTACCACGCGGTCGTTGCCGCGCGATGCGGTGGAGACGCAGGCGCTGCTGGATTTGAACCAGGATTTGCTGGATGGTTTGGGATTGATGCGGGGAGTGACCCATGCGGAATTCCTGAAGTCCCATGCGGATGGGAAGTTTTATTTCATTGAAGTGGCGGCGCGGGTTGGCGGGGCTTACATTTCAGACGTCGTGGAAACAGCGACAGGAATCAATTTGTGGCGGGAGTGGGCGCGGCTGGAAGTGGGTGCCGGCAAGCGGGATTACCAGTTGCCTGAAGTGCGGCGAGACTATGCGGGAGCCATATTGTCGCTGGCGAAACAGGAGCATCCGGATACGTCGGCATACAACGACCCGGAGATTATTTACCGGGTAGCAAAATATCACCACGCGGGATTTATTTTGAGGTCGGACCGGCCCGAGAAGATTACCGAGTTGTTGACATCCTATGGAGAGAGATTTGTGCGGGATTTCATGGCGGTGCATCCGGTACCGGATCGGCCGAGTTCGTAGGATGAAATACATACGGTGCTATTGTGAGGGCAAAAGGGGACCTGTCCTGTTGGCTAGTTACTGTCAGGAACGCGAAACACAGCTTTCCTTTGCGGCCGCTATAGCCGGGGGCTAGAGTTTGCTGTACCCCGGCCGGAAATCTAAGTGGGGTGAAGTTGCTTGGGAGGCCCGATGTGGGGGAATAAGAAACCGGAAACGCCGCAGGTCGCGCAACCGGAGCCGCGAAATTTTAATGATCATCAAACGCCGAAGCCAGCTCCGGCGACTTGGGAGGAGAAACCCGCTATGAGTACAGATGCGATGCGTCCATTGGGCGCGACCGCGGATCGCGCGACAGCGCGACTCGGGTCGAGCCTGCACGTGAAAGGCGAGATCTCCGGCAACGAAGATCTGCTGATCGATGGTTCAGTCGAAGGACTGATCCAGCTTGATGAGCGGAAGCTCACGGTCGGAGCAACAGCCAAGGTCACTGCCGATATCATTGCCCGCGAGGTAGTGGTGTACGGCAGCGTGAAGGGGAACCTTCGCGCGAAAGACCGGATTGAAATCAAGAAGGATGGCTCGGTCAATGGTGACCTGACCACGGCGCGCATCATGATTGAAGATGGCGCGTACTTCAAGGGTTCGATCGAAATCGACAAAACTTCGGAGAAAGAAACGAGCAACGCGTTTGCCCGGACTTCTTCGGCAGCAGCCGGAACTCCGGCAGCGAAAACGATTTAAGTTTACGTTCAGCGAGAATTGGAAAAACGGTCCGGACTCTATGTCTGGACCGTTTTTCTTTTGGTCTGGTGTTTCCATTGCGGCAGGGCGTCGACCGGCGATGCACAGCGGGAGCCCTGAAGCCTGCCCTTCCGGGAATTCGAGCCAGGTTTGCATGCCCCGCAGTATCCTGCTTCTGTGGTGCAGTTCCCGTTTGTCGGTAGGCGCGGTCTCCGGGGAACAAGTTCTAACCTTCGTTCGAGCCCGTTCATCAAACCGGTGTCAGTTGTCCGGGGATCGCTGTCTGCGTCAACCTGGAGTGCCGCCTAGAATCTTATTTCTTGGGAGAGGAACGATGGAAACACGGAAGCTGGGAAATTCGGATTTGAAGATTACCCCGGTGGGATTCGGGGCCTGGGCCATTGGAGGCGCGGGATGGGAGTTTGCCTGGGGCGAGCAGGATGACCGGGATTCGCTGGCCGCGATTCGCAAGGCGTTGGAAATGGGAGTGAACTGGATTGATACCGCCGCGGTCTACGGGACGGGGCATTCAGAAGAAGTCGTGGCTCGGGCGCTTGCGGAATGGAAAGGCCCGCGGCCGTATGTGTTTACGAAATGTTCGCTGGTCTGGGACGAAAACCGCAAAGTGAGAAAGGCATTTGAACCAGCATCGATTAAAAAGGAGTGCGAGGACAGTTTAAAGCGCTTGGCTACGGAGGCCATTGATCTGTATCAGATGCACTGGCCCCCGGACGATGGGGGACCCGGCCTGGAAGAGGCCTGGAGCGCGATGGCGGAACTACAGAAACAGGGAAAGGTACGGTGGATTGGCGTTTCAAATTTCAACGTGGAGCAGCTGGGGCGAGCGGCCAAGATCGCGCCAATCACTTCGCTGCAGCCGCCCTATTCGATGATTCGAAGGAAGATTGAAGAGTTGGTTCTGCCGTACTGCGAAGCGCACGGCATTGGAGTGATTTCCTATGCGCCGATGGCGTCGGGATTGTTGACGGGCGCGATGACCAAGGAGAGGGCGGCCGCTTTGCCTCGCGATGATTTCCGCAGCCGCAACGCCGAGTTTCAAGAACCGCGACTTGCAAAGAATTTGGAGTTGGTGGAGAGACTGCGGGCAGTAGGAAAAAAACACGGGCGTTCGCCGGGAGAAGTGGCGATTGCGTGGACGCTGCGAAAGCCAGTGGTTACCGGAGCCATAGTCGGAGCGCGAAACGCGCAGCAGGCAGAAGGCGTGATGCGAGCCGGCGAACTGAAGCTGACCGCGCAGGAGATTGCGGAGATTGAAGGCGCAGCGGCGATTGCGGTCGGGCAGTAGAAATTCAAATAATGGGGTGAGGGCATGGATCTTGGATTAAAGGGAAAGTCGGCGGTGGTGTCTGGATCGACGGCCGGAATTGGGTTTGCCATAGCAGCATTGCTGGCAGAAGAAGGCGCGAACGTGGTGGTGAATGGAAGGACCGAGGGGCGCGTGGCCGAAGCGCTAAAAAAGATTCGCGCCGGTGGCAGGCACGTGGAAGTTCGCGGAGTGGCAGCGGATCTGGGGACCGCAGAAGGTGTTGAGAAGTTTGTGACGGAAGTTGGTGCGGCGGATGTGCTGATTAACAACCTGGGGATTTTTGAGCCCAAACCGTTTATGGAGATTCCGGATGCAGACTGGTTACGATTTTTTGAGGTAAACGTTTTAAGCGGCGTACGGCTGGCGCGGGCGTATTTGCCCGGGATGCTCAAGAAAAACTGGGGAAGGATTATCTTTGTGTCGAGCGAATCGGGGCAACAAATTCCGGCGGAGATGGTGCACTACGGGATGACGAAAACAGCGCAGATCGCCGTCGCGCGCGGGTTAGCGGAGTCTGTGGCGGGAACCGGCGTGACAGTGAATTCGGTTTTGCCGGGGCCAACGGCGTCGGAGGGCGTAGAAGGATTTGTGCAAGAACTCGCCAAGCAGCAAGGAATTTCCAAAAGCGAGATTGAGAAGCAATTTTTTTCCACTGCTCGTCCCAGTTCGTTGTTGAAAAGATTTGAGACTCCGGAGGAGATTGCGGCGGTGGTGGCATTTGTTGCGAGCACGCAATCGGTGACGATAAACGGCTCAGCGGTGCGCGCCGAAGGCGGAGTTGTTCGAAGTATTTTGTGAAAAGAGCGCAGCTTCAGGTGCGCAGATAGTCGGGGCGCCAGTCCTGGATCATTTCCTTGATGGCTTTGACGCTGGTAATTTTCTCGTCTAGGACTTTGCGGGCGAGAACGGGAAGCTCAGCGTCGCCAGCGAAGCGCAAGGCCACAAGTTGACCAGGTGTGAATTCCTGGACGCGAGGCTGCAGATCCGATGGAAGTAGTTGGGCGAAGCGAAGGCGTTCTTCGAGGCGAATGACTCGGTCCTGGACGCGCAGGACGAAAATGCGCGCAAGAAACAACGAGACGAGGATGGCGGAGGCGGTGAGGACCGCGACGAAGCCGTCGAGGGAGAACTGGGTGTGCCTCCAGCGGTAAATCGACCAAGCAAAGTTAAGCGTTAAAACCGGCACAGCAAAATAATGGAATGCCGGGACGAATTTTGCGTGATTGCTGAAGTTTTGTCCGTTCATCGAATGATTTCCTTGAAAGAAAAGATGGGCTGGATGTCGACTGGTATGTCGGAAACTTTTTCAAATGAAGCTTTGAGCTCCGCCGGAAGGATTGCGTATTTGGCGAACCAGGCTTCGGTGCGGGCGCGATCGCCGGTCGCTTCCTGTTCAAGAAGTTCTTTGGTCAGGGCGGCGACGGCTGATGGCATTTTTTCAAGGACGACGGCGTAGCGGCCGCTGGAGCGGTCCTGCGTTACGGCGCCTTGCTCCAACAAGTAGTTAAATTCCATCATCTCAGCGCGGCCATGGGCTTCTGCGATGCCGAAGCGGATGGTGCGGAAATTTCCGGCGACGAAGGATATGTAGTCTTCCTCCAGCTTTTCTCTGGAAATGATGTCGTGATTTGCGAGCCAATTGAGCGCGAACAGGCCGGTAATGTCGGCCTTGGCTTCTTCGAGGCCCCCAAATTCCGCGCCGATGGCTTCACGAATGTCAACTTCGCCCTTGGCGGTGCGCGAGTAGTTGGGACCGAGTTCGTGGGAAATCTCGTGCATCAGCGTGGTGGCGAGATAGCCTTCACCGGAGGCTCTTGCGGCTTGGTCTTGGCGCATCAGGCGTTTGGCGATCGGAAGGATTACCTCGTTTACGCGCGCATCCATGAAATTCTTGAAGAAAATCTTCTTGCTGCCTTTTTGCGCGTGCACGCGGGCATCGTTGGGGAGATTGTCGGCGACCGCTTGATAGCCGTGCAGCAGATCACCGGTGCGAAAGGGAGCGTCCATAACTTCCATGGGCGAGAGATGGCCGTGCTTGGAGGGGAGATCGGTTTTATCGAGGGGAAGCGCTTCCTGCAAGTCGGCCACGTATTTTTCATAGACTTCAAGTTTCTTGCTTTCGGCGGCATTGCGGATGAGAACGGACGCGCCGTAGGAGCCTTTTATGCCGAGAAGATTATCTAGATAGGATTCGTAAGGCGCGAAAATGATATCGATCTTGGGATCCCTCAGATCGAGCCACGCGAGATCGCTGGGGAAGTAGTCGTCAGACAACAGCGCGTCGGCCCGGAGGCGAAGGAATTTTGCAAAAGCCAGGTCGTCGGTGAGTTTGGCGGCTTCCCGGAGCGATTGAGCGGCCGATTTCAGGAACGGCGCAAATTCGACATGATAGGGAATGGCCAGGAGAAAATTGCCTTTACGCCGGACAATGGTGCGCTCGCTGTAAATGGCTTCTTTTTGATCGGGATGATTGGCGACGTAAGTTTCAATTTCTTTTACTGTCAGATCGGTCGGGAACAAGGCGCGGCCCGGAGGGGCGGGCGTGGTGCCCACAAAGGGTTTGAAGTTGTCGATCAGATCGTAGCGGCTGCCATTGATTTTCAGAAAACGGAGGAGCTTCAGGTCTTCCGGGTTCTTGCTGGCAGCGAGGGAAACATAAAGTTGCAGGCCGGCCGGGTCGCTTTGACGCCAGTAAATTTGTTCGAGGTCGTTACAAGCGTCAACCAATTTGCGGACAAGTTGCTGTTCGCGCGCGTTGAGATCTTCTGTATGCAGCGGCATTTGGATGGGTTTGAACTTGGCGAGGCGTAGCTCGAGGTCAGGAGTGATGTGCTGAGGTGATGGTGCCGACTTTGCCGGGCCCGCTTGGGTTTGGGCTCCCACAGGAACTGGAAACAGGTTGAGTATTAGAGCAAAGGCGACGAAAAACATTGGCTGGACTTTGGGCACTCTGGGCATGTGCATGGGCAGGTCGATTGTAGCAAAGCGCAACTGATAGTGTGAGTGATGAAAGCGCTCGATGGAACCGATGACCGCCCGGCGCATCTAAAGGAAGGACAGCTGACGCTACGCCAGAGGTTCCAGGCACAATTGGAATGGCGAAGATTTTGATTCGGAGGATGACGATGGCAAAGGCTATGTGGGGCGGGCAGGTAATCGCAGAAAGCGACTCAACAAAAGTAGTGGAAGGGAATCAGTATTTCCCGCCGGAATCCGTGAAAAAAGAAGTGCTGAAGCCCAGCGAGCACACCACGGTGTGTCCCTGGAAGGGAACGGCTCACTACTACCATGTGGAAGTGAAAGGGATTCGTAACGAGAATGCCGCCTGGTATTACCCCCAGCCAAAGGATGCGGCAGCGGAGATCAAAGATCATCTCGCGTTTTGGAAGGGCGTGAAGGTGGAAGCGTAGGAAGTTAGGACGAATTCGACGAAAAAAATCGCTGCTGTGTGGATGACCGGTCAAGAAATCGGCCCCGAACGCCGCCCTGTAGTTTCAGTGGGCGGCCTCGTTTTTGTAGATGGCGCCATTGTGCATTACGAAGTGGATGTGTTCGAGTTGGGCAATATCCTTCAGGGGATCTCCGGGGAGTGCGATTATGTCGGCGAAGGCCCCCGGAGTGATTGCGCCGATTTCACCTTTCATTTCCAAGAGCTCTGCGGCGCGCGAGGTGGCCGCAAGAATCGCATCCATTGGTGACATCCCGAGAGATACCAGGCGCGGAAATTCCTGGGCCATTGGCTCCTGCCAGGGAATCCCGCCGATATCCGTGCCGTAGACAATCCTCAAATGTGCTTGCATGGCTTTTTTGAAGGACGTTTCATGGAGGCTCGCGCGGAGACGATCACGTTTTCCTTCAGGCGTGCCAGCCGGCGCCCAGTCGCCGTAGTAGGGAGAAAGGGTCGGACAATACCAAGTGTTCTGGCGCTGCATTTGAGCGATCTGGGCGTCGGTGATGTCGAGGCCGTGCTCGATGGAATCGCAGCCGCCGTCCAGCGCCCGTTGCAGGCCGACTCCGTTGTAGGCATGGCAGGCGACTTTCCTGCCCCATCCGTGGGTTTCGTCCACGATGGCCTTTAATTCTTCGACGGTCAGTGTCGGCTGGGAAAAAAGATTTCCTTGTTTGTCGACCCATGAGCGATGGGTCATGTAGACCTTGATCCAGTCGGCTCCGTGTTCGAGTTGCTGGCGCGCGGCTTTGCGGGCTTCGATGGGCCCATCGATTTTTTGAACGCCGTCGGGCATGACCAGTTCAGGCGCGTAGCCTTCCAGGTTGTAACCGCCGGTGCTGGAGATGCCGCGCGTGCTGGTGAAAATTCTGGGGCCGGGGATGGTTCCTTCGGCGATGGCCTGTTTGATGCCCACGTCGCCGTAGCCGGCGCCTTCCGTTTCCAAATCACGAATCGTCGTAAAGCCCTGCTCGAGGGCACGCTTTGCCGCATAGGTGGCGCGCGCGGCCCGCAAAGCGATGCCAGCTTTGAGAATGTTGGCGTCATAGCCGCCTTTGGCAGGATCTTCACCCCACAGGAAAATATGTGTATGCGCGTCGATGAGACCGGGGAGAACCGTGGAACCCGAGAGGTCGACAACTTTTGCCTCAGGGGGAATCGCGGCAGAGGAATCACTGATTTTTTCTATTCGATCATTGCGAATGAAGATGAGCTGATTTTTGCGGGGAGGGCCGGAGAGGCCATCAATGAGAGAGCCGGCGCGGATCACAGTGAGCGCCGCTTCAGGAGTCGATTGCGGCGAAGCGCCGGGAATTGTGAGAGTGGCAAAAACCAGGCTGGTCAGCAGGCGAAGGCTCTTGTTCATGGAAGCTCCAATTGGTCGCGGGGAATCTTGCTTCAAGTTGGAGCGGGTTGCAAGGTTCTTGGGGGGCTAGGTGCCAAGGAGATTGGACTGCAGAGCCGAAAAATTGTGTTCGTGGGCCCAAAGGGAGAGGGGTATGGCAGCGAGATCGTCGACAAGGGGAACAGCGTGGCCGTCCTTGGTTAGATCGATGGTGCGGAGGAAGGTAGAACAGGTTTCGCAGGCTTCGACACGGATGTGGGGAAATTGCTCGGCGATGTAGACGGGAAGTTTAGCCTCGGTATCTTCGCCGCAGCTGGGACAGAAAATGCGGCGAAAACTCCATTCGTGAGAGCAGAAGGAACAGAGGAGGAAGCGCTTGCCACCGTCCCCTTCGGGACGGAGAACGCCGAGGAGCGGTTGCGAGCCGCACAGAGGGCAGCGGTTAGGCGTCTCGGTGATTTCGCGAGCCGGGAATTCCGATGCGGCGACCTCAGCGCACGGTTGCAGGATGGCGCGCAGAAAGAATTGTTCAATGGCGTTGGCAGAAGAATTTGGATGGCCGCCTGTTTGCCAGAAGGAATTGAGAGAATCGAGCCAGGCTTCAGGCCTGGTCGAAGAAAGCTGTTTTGCCGAATCGGCCAAGCGTTTGGGGCCGGTTTGTTGGACCATTTCAAAGAACGAACGAACATGGGGAAGGATATTTGAGAGGTCAAGCGAGTCCCGGTTGGCTAGCAGGGAAAAAGATCGAGGTTGATTTTTGCGCGTGCCAGCGAAGTGAGTAGAGAGATTTTTCTGGAATGAAGCCACGGATTGGTAGAAGGACAAGATTTGAGCGGCGAACGCGAGCCGCGTTGTGAGAAGCTGCGCACGCTTGATGCGGACGTCATACACGCGAACAACAGATTGCGGAGAAGTCATTCGCGATGGGGCGGCGTCTCACCGGTGACTTCTTCGTACCAGCCCGGATGGTAGCGCGCGACGAACTCTTTGGAGACGTCGCCATGCACCATGGAGTCCAGCGCACCGCGTTCGGCGAACACGCTCATATAAATGTGGATGAGGAAATTGCCGATGGTGATGAGCGCCACGGCAGGATGGATAAAGACCGCGGCCAGGCGGAGAAAGCGCAGGTTCCATGGAATGTATTCCGGAAACCACAGGATAAGTCCGGTGAGAAGCAGAAGAATGCCGCACCACAGGAAAGTCCAGAAGAGGATTTTTTGGCCGGCGTTGTATTTTCCCGCGGGAGGCATCTTATCGTCCTTGTTTTGCACGTAAAAACGGATGGAGCGCCACCACACCTTATCGACTTCGGTAGTGTGCATTTGCGAAGCCCACATGCTGTACATCTGAAACACCGCAGCAACGAATATCAAGCCGACCCAAGGATGCAGCATACGAGAGACCGGGGCGCCACCGAGAATGACGGCAAGCCAGAACAGCCAAGGGGACCAGAACGCCAGGCCTGTAAGCAAAAGGTAGATGTAGGAAAATGAAGCAATCCAGTGATTGAGGCGTTCGGGAAAACGGTAACGAAGAATGCGGTCGGGGGGAACGTATTGTTCGGAGTTGCTCACGGCTGAGCTCCTTCGTGGGGAGTTTTGATTTCTTCCTCGCGTTCCTTGGGCCCATAGCGGAGGTAGTGAATGGCGAGGCCGATGACGCCGCCGATCATTGCGACGTTGCCAAGCCACTTGAGCGGACCCTTCCAAAGTTTCACGGTCCAGGGAACATGCGGATCCGCAGGGAGGCCACCGTAGAGTTCGGGCTTGGTGGCGTCATGCAAAACGTAGATGACGCCGGTGCCGCCGACTCCGGCCGGATCGTAGACGCCAGCATTGGGAAAATTGAAGTGATCTTTCAGTTGCGAAGCGCGTTGTTCGGCAAGGACTTTCATGTCTTCTTTCGTACCGAAATGAAGGCAGCCCGTGGGACAAGATTTGATGCAGGCGGGTTCGAGATTTTCGCTGACGCGATCGGCACACAGCGTGCATTTGAAGACGCGCTTGGTCTCTTTGTTGAATTTGGGAATGTTGAAGGGACAACCGGTGATGCAGTAGCCACAGCCGATACATTTGTCCTGCTGAAAATCCACGATGCCGTTGCTGTACTGGACGATGGCGCCATCGGAAGGGCAAGCGGCGAGACAACCAGGTTCGGCGCAATGCATACATTGATTCTTGCGCATGAGCCACATGAGGGTGCCGTCTTCGCGTTCGTGTTCGTTGAAGAGGATGAGATTCCAATAATTCCAGCGCGTCTCCGGCATGGTTTGCAGAGTGTTGTCAAAAACAGTTTCGCCGAAGGGAAGATCGTTCCACTCCATGCAGGCAACTTCGCAGGCCTTGCAGCCGATGCAGGTGGTGGTGTCGATGAGTTTGCAGACCGTGGATTCGCGTTGGGTATTTTCGCCGGGGATGGCTCCGGCGTGGGCGGAGATTTTTTGAATGCGTAGAGTTGCTTGACTCATGCCGTCCTCTAAACTTTTTCCACTTTAACGAGAAACCCCTTGAATTCAGGGGTGTAAGCGTTGGGATCGATCACCGTGGGCGAAAGCGCGTTAGTCAAAGTCCTTGCGGTCTTGCCCTCATCTTCGGCGATGCCACGATACCCCCAGTGAATGGGGATGCCGATTTGATAGGTTTTTTTGCCGTCGATTTGCATGGCCTTGATGCGTTTGGTGACCATAGCCTTGGCAATGTAATGGCCGCGAATGCTGGAGACTTTTATTTTATCGCCGCCGGCGATGCCCATCTCGCGCGCCATCTCCTCTGATATTTCTACAAAGGGTTCAGGGACGAGCTGGACATTCATGGGATTGTTTTTTGTCCAATAGTGATAGTGCTCGGTCATGCGATAGGTGGTGCAGATAATGTTGTAACCGTCCTTGACCTCGCCGTATTTGTCGTCGGGAGTTTTGAAACGCTTGACGACAGGATTGTGCACCTGGTTGGGATGCAGGGGGTTTGCCGATGGGCTTTCGATGGGCTCGTAGAATTCCGGGAAAGGGCCGTCAGCGAATGCCGCAAGGGGCGCGAAGATTCGGCCGACACCTTCTGCGTTCATGATGAACGGGCCCATGTGATCGGCGGGCTTGGAATCTACTTTGAAATCCGGGACGTCGTTGCCAACCCATTTTTTCGCATCCTCATTCCACCAGATTTGGCGACGTGAGGCGTCCCAGGGTTTGCCGTCGGTATCGCACGAAGCCCGGTTATAAAGGACGCGGCGATTTGCCGGCCACGACCATGCCCAATTTTGATGCACACCCATCTCGGACGGGTCGGCGGGGTCACGGCGGGCCGTTTGATTACCGGCTTCGGTGAAGGCGCCGGAGTAAATCCAATTGCCGCACGCGGTAGTGCCGTCGTCTTTGAGCCAGGAGTAGCCGGGCAGCTGCTGGCCGGCCTTGAGCTGAGCTTTTGTGGCAGGATCTTCTGCGTCGACAAGCGTCTTGCCGTTGATTTCCTTCAGGACTTCTACCAGGGACGGGTTCGTGGGGTCGGTGTAGGCCCAAGTGAGCTTCTCAATGGGATCAGGAAACTTACCGCCGTCTTTTTTGTAGAGATCACGGACTTTCAGGAATATTTGGGCGACGATAGCTTGATCGAGGCGGCAGCCGGCGGGCATTGGAAGCGCGGCGTTTTTCCACTGGAGCCAGCGCGCGGAGTTGGTGAAAGTGCCGTCCTTTTCCGCAAAGCCTGCGCAGGGCAAGCGATAGACGGTGGTTTGGATTTGCTTCATTTGGTCGGTGGAAATGCCCGGAGATCTCCAAAATTCACTGGTTTCATCAGGATAAATTTCGCCGACGACGAGCCAATCTGCTTTCTTTAGCGCATCGATGTTTTTTTGTGAGTCAGGACCGATGGCGACGCCGTTCATGCCAAAAGCGAAAAGCCCTTTGACGATGCCGTTGTACATGTTGTCCCACATCTGGACCCAGGAAAAATTGCGGTCAACTCTCGGCAGGTAATCGAAGGCGAACCCATTTTGTTTGGTGGCGGCGTCTCCGTACATGGCTTTCAGGAAACTAGCTGCGAATTTCGGAGTGTTGCTCCAATAGTTGAAGGAGTCCCACTTTTGCGGCTTGGAAGATGTGGGCGTGATGCGCTTGATCCAGGTGTCGAAATCCTTGTCGGCCGGAGTGGGAACTTTCAGGTAGCCGGGAAGATTGTCAAAGATTCCAGCCATGTCCGTGGCGCCCTGAATATTGGAGTGACCGCGAAGGGCGTTGACCCCTCCACCAGCACGGCCGATGTTTCCCATGAGGAGTTGGATGATGGCAGCGGTGCGGATAATTTGCGTGCCGAAAGAGTGGTGGGTCCAGCCAACGGCGTAGATGATGGTCGCGACTTTTTTCATATCGCCGTCTTTGCGGATTGACGTGAAAAGGTCGGCGGCTTTGAGAAATTGATCCCGGGGAACGCCGGTGATGCGCTCCACCATTTCGGGTGTGTAACGCGAATAGTGCTTCTTCAAGAGCTGGAAGACACAATTGGGATTTTGCAGCGTCAGATCGTAGTCGACATCTGCGGGCATGGGAGGCAGGGGCGGAGGAACACCACTCTGCCCGGTAGACATGCCGGGATTCTGATGCTGGCCACCGCTGCCGGAGCCAGAGTAATTCCAGGTTTTGCGATCGTAGGTTTGTTTTTCCGCGTTAAATCCAGAGAAGACGCCGTCTTCGTCGGGAAGTTTGAAGTCCGGCTGAACAACAAATGCGGCGTTGGTGTAGTTGATTAAATAATCTTTGGCGATGCGATTGTTTTCAATGGCGTAGCGGATCATCCCGCCGAGAAAAGCGATGTCGGCGCCGGCGCGAATCTGGCAAAAAAGGTCGCCGACGGCCGCAGTACGAGTAAAACGCGGATCGACAACGATCATTTTTGCGTTGCGATTGCGCTTGGCTTCAATGGCCCATTTGAAGCCGCAGGGGTGATTCTCAGCCGGATTGCCACCCATGATGAGCATCAGGTCGGTATTCTTGATATCGACCCAACCATTGGTCATCGCCCCCCGCCCGAACGTTGGTCCCAAACTTGAGACCGTGGGGCCGTGTCAAACTCTGGCCTGATTTTCCAGGTGCACGACCCCCAGGGCGCGCATGGACTTCACAACCAGATAATTGAACTCATTGGTGTCGGTGCATCCGCCCGTGAAAGCAACGGACTCCAATCGATTGACGGTGTAGCCGTCATTGTCCCGTTCGATAAAGGTGTCGTCCCGGGTCTTCTTCACTTTCGCAGCGATTTCGTTTAGCGCATCATCCCAGGAAATATCTTCCCAATCCGTTCCCCCGGGGCGGCGAACTTGCGGCTTCACAATGCGCCGCTCGTTCAAGATATCCTGCTGGAGCGATGATCCTTTGGGGCACAACGTGCCACGATTGATGGGATGGTCCGGATCGCCTTCCACATGCACGACCTGTGGCGTGACGTTTTTGGCTCGGTCCCCGATCGTGTAAATGATGACGCCACAGCTCACTGAGCAGTACGGGCAGGTGGAGCGGGTTTCGTTGGCGCGTGCAATCTTCAGGACTCGAAGTTCGGCAAGAGCGGGTTGGAGGTCGAAGCCAAAAAGCGCGGCAGCCGTTCCACCCACAGTAGCCAGCTTCAGAAAGTCACGGCGCGTCGTGCTCATGAAGACCCCTAAACATCTAGCAGATGTACAGATTCTTAAATAGAGCCAACCGGCGGCAGTGTCAAGCCGGCAATTGTCAACTAGTGGTCATAACTCGCTTTATTCCAAAAATTACGCCTATTGCGCTACGCCGAACTACCTCGTTTGGGGGGGCCGCGACCACGTTCTAGTACCTTTGTACTTCGCCCTGACAAAACCTTTTTGTACCTGGAGTCCTATTGTTCCCTAGACCTAGGCCGGATACACTTTCCCTTCAAATCAGGAGGCCTGCTTTGACTGGTTCAGAACGCCGCACTACTCAACGCTTTTCCATGCGGCTGCCGCTTACCGTACGCTGGACCACGGGGGCCGCGGTTGGCGAAACCAGCACCGAATCGAGAGACGTAAGCTCGCGCGGTGTTTACTTCTTTCTTGCCAAGGATGTAAAGGAAGGATCGGCGGTAGAAATACTGCTAACTTTGCCGAATGAAATTACCCTTGCGGGCCCTGTCCGTGTGCGGTGTCTCGGACGAGTGCAACGGACTGAAGCGCGCGAAGAAGGCGCGGTGGGAGTTGTCGCCGCGATCGAACGCTACGAATTTCTGCGCGGCGATGAAGACAAGTAGCGCAGGATAAGGTCGCTCGAGTAGCTGGAAGCGATCTTCATGGAAATTTTTCATTACAAGTTTCTTGTTCGCTCACTGCGGAGGCGGACAGGATTGGCCGGGACGCCTTGGCCCCTCAGCGAACGCGTTCCGGCCGTAATTTTTGGCGATGATGCCTGCATAATTTTTCCCATAAATACTTCAGCTTGATTTTGGCAACAGCCTCACGACAAAGCCGGTGAAGCCGTCATGCCAGGCGTGCGCGATCATGCCGGGAAGCAGATTTTTTCGGAAGTGGGCTAGTGTACCGAACAGGATCCCAAAGACGGTGATGACGATGGCAGCTTTCCCACTTTGATAGATATGACCCGCTCCAAAAGCGGCTGCAGAAAGAAGAATTGCCGCCGGAACATTGGAAGTCCAGGCAAGAAATTGCCGCTGAAAGTAGCCCCTGAAGATAATTTCCTCACAGATGCCGGCGGTGAGGGAAGTAACGATCCACAGGAAGGATTCCAGTGGAGTTTGCGGGAACAGAAATCTCGTTTTTTCGAGATTTCCCGTCATGTGAAGCAATAATGCGGTGATTTGCAAAATGACAATCGCCACAATCCAAAACGCAATGGAAATCCCCCAATCCGCAAGGAAGCTCCTGAACGATTTCCAGCGCTGCCCGACAAGCTCGCCGAGCGAAAAGCCACGTTTCCGCACGCCCCAGGCGATGTAACCGACCACAGCCCATTCCCAGCAACTGGTGAGAATGTAGGTGGCAGCACGATGAGGATCGTGGCCTGCCCGGGCATGCTGTGCGCCAAAGTAACCCCACGCTGCCCACCCGGCGAGAACGAGAAGTAGAAATACGGTGTGAACGGCGCTGGCAACGGGAGCCGTTGTGCCTGGCGGTGAACCGGTTGCGGGCAATGGCGAAAGTGGGTCCAAGGTCTGGGCGCTCCCGTCTAGGGAAATTTACCGATTTTTTGAACTGTCAGAGCAACCCCTGAATGATATTTCCTTGTGAGCATTCCAGGAAATGAATTCGCCAGGGCCTGCTAGCCGGCCGTTACCTCTGTGCCACGCCTGTCCTTATGGGCAGGCGATTTTTTGAGTCGATGTGGTAGAGCATGGGGTACCCAGTGTTTGCGGATCTCCGAGGGAGTTGCGGTCGATGTGTGGCTGGTGGAGCGATTTCAAAGATCCCCGGGTTGGGGAAAGTCTTGAGGGCGGATGAGCGCGTTGCAAATGTCTCCAAAACTTGAAGTGATCGAAACCGATGTGCGAGTCGAATCTCCAGTGGAAAAGCCGATACCAGCGCAATCCACCGTAGAGAGCGTGGTGTCCCCGGCTGCGTCCGCGGAATTCCCAGCGGACGGTCAGGCAAACTCGGAATCGCACGAGGGGCCGTCGAGTAGAGAAGCGACGGGCGGATTGTCGCTTTTGGATCTCGCTGAGACTATCGATCAACACAAATCGTGGGTCGAGTCGGCCGGCGAGTCTGGCGCGAAAGCTGATTTCTCGGGCATCAATTTTGCCAATGCGGATTTAACGGGAGTGAACCTGCAAGGGGCCGTATTGAACAAAGCGATCTTTACCGGCGCCGATCTCTCAATGGCGAACCTGCGAGGAGCAAGTCTGGTACAAACCGACCTGCGGAACGCCAACCTGCTCGGAACAGAACTTCACGGCGCGAATCTAATGGGTGCAACTTTATACGGAACAGAAGGGTTGTGGGTTGGACGCCTCGGCGGGACGAATCTATTTGATGCAATCTTGCCGGAGTCGATTGCGGCGTTTGACAGTGCGAAAGCCATTGGAGATTCGACGAAGGTCGCACGCTGGTTGTATTTCCTGACGCTTGCGGTGAGCGCGATCTGCAGCTTGCTGATTGTACTGACGACCGATGCGCGGCTCGTCGTCGACGGTTCGGCGTTGCCGATTCCGCGGATTGGACGTGTGCTTCCCATGTCCGGCTTTTACTTGGGAGCTCCGATTTTGCTCTTCGTCATTTATCTGCGATTCCATTTCGTGCTGCTACGGCTCTGGGGAAGCATGGCCGCTTTGCCAGCGGTGTTCCCTGACGGACAGACTCTTGAGAAGGATGGTCCCTGGTTTTTGATGGGCTTGGGACGGCGACATTTCAAGTGGCTGCGCGAAACAAAAACGCCAATCTCGGCGATGGAAGGCGTTCTGGCAGTTCTGCTGGCGTACTGGGCAGTTCCCGCCACCATGTTCCTGTTCTGGCTGCGGTATCTGGTGCGGCAGGATTTTCGCGGGACCATGTTGCATGTTTTCTTGCTGACCGCCTCGGTGGCAGCGGCCACCTGTTTGCCTGTGGTCGTTGCCCGGATTCTCCGCCCGGGAGAAGTGCGGCGTCCCAAGTCCAAAAATATTTGGCGTATTGCCAGTTCCACGCTGCGGGCTGCCCTGGTTACGGGATGTATATTCTTTGTCATTTCAATTGGGGTGATAGGCGGACTGCCCGCTGACGCAGGCGTTGCGCCTCAGCATTCCGCCGCAAGCATTCAACGATGGGCTGCCATGGGATTTAAAGCGATGGGGTACCGGCCGTACGCGGACCTGACGGAGGCGGTGCTTTCCCAGCCGCCGGCGCGTGGTCAGTGGACCGAAGAGGGAATTGCAAACGTACCGGGAGCTAGACTGAATCAAGCTGATCTGCGGTTTGCAAGAGGCTACCGCGCATTCTTGGCCAATGCCCGGCTATGGCGCGCCGATCTGGAAGGGGCGATTCTTTCCGAGGCGGATTTGCGCGGGGCGAATTTGCGAGAAGCGGTTCTGCGTTCCGCGTCTTTGGACAGAGCGCAAGCCGGGCATGCGATCCTGGTCTCGGTGAACGCGACTGGCTCGAACTTTGCCTCGGCGGATTTGCGCTTGGCAGATCTGTCTTATGGAATATTTGAGAATGCCGACCTTTCAAATGCGAGAGTTGGCGGGGCATCGCTTTATGCGGTAAATTTGCGCGGCGGGAAGCTGCTGCGGACAGATTTTTCCCGGGCAGATTTGCGCGACGCAAAACTGGAAAATTCTACGATGACCCTAGCCAATTTGCTGGAGACGGATTTGTCTTCCGCAAAAATGGCGCGTGCGAATCTGACCGGAGCTCAGATGAAAGGAACCATTCTGCTGGATGCCGATCTTTCGAATGCGGATTTGCGCGGAGCATATTTGCCCGGAGCGATCTTGCGTGGCGCAAATCTGGACGGGGCAAGCCTGGCGGGCGCTGATCTACGCAACGTAGTGGGCGTAACATCGGCGCAGATCTGCTCAGCGCATTGGAAAAGCGCAATCCTCGATCCGGATTTGCTGGCCGACGTTCAGCTGCATTGCCCGGCGCAGTAAGCTCACGAATCTCTTGCCACTTCAATTTGGATAGGGTGCACCGGGCTTTACGATGCGTATACGGTGGTCCGTGAATTCAGCATGCATGGAAGGAAATTCCACGCGTGGCATGTGGCAACTGGCGCAATCTTTTCCTGCCACCGGGCAAATTTTTTCATGCCGCAGGCGCGTAGTTTTTGCTCCTGCCAGCAGATGGCAGGCCAGGCATTTGTTGTCATACGTGGAAGTTTCGGTTACCAGAGGTTCATGAGGATTGTGGCAAGTCATACAGGCCAAACGAATATCGCCATCTCGCCAACATTTGCTATTTTCCAGGCGGTAGGGTTGAAATCGAACATTGGCGACACCGGTTGTTCGCGCTTCGACGACGTCTGCCCAGGTGCGATGACACGCCCCGCAGAAATCGACTGCAGCAACCGCAGTTAGGCGCCGCGGATTTAGAATTGCCGAACGGCCTTCTTCGATTTTTCCCGATTTCATCGCTGTCACGTGTTTCGCTCCAGGCCCGTGACACGCTTCGCAGCCCACGCCGGGAATGGCATGTTGCGAGTTGAGTTGATTCCTGGTCGAAGACGCCGTCGTGTGACACGCAAAACAGCGAAGCGCTTCGGCGGGCAACAGTCGTCGGCCGAGCGAGCTTTCCAAGCTGGAGGGGGCCTCAAGCGAATGGCCGGTGGTGATATCCAGAGAGTCCTCACTGCGGTAATAACTTAGGCGGCTTTCAAATACCACCCCTTCCTGTTCATAAAGGTAGGTTTGTCCCTTGTGAGCAATCCCGAAGGCCCACTCGAGTGACTTTGCAGCGGACGAACCCGCTGCGCGGCTGGAAAAGACGGATTTGCCGTCAAGCGTGGAAATTTTGTAGAAGAACGGCTGCTGCGTGAATTGCAGATTCGGATGATCTTTGAGCGTGGCGGCATTTTCGGATTTGGAGGCAGCCTCGGCCATCGCCGTCTTCTTCCAGGAAGCAGCGACGTCGGAATGGCACTTTGCGCATTCCGCCGAGCCGATAAAATCGGCAAAGCTGTCCGGGCTTTTTGTGGGCCACCAAGCTGAGGAACGGAAGCGGTCGGAGGTAAGTTGCGGAAAATCGGGACCTTGTGCGCTGGCGGTTAGATGCAGAACAGCAATTACGGTCAGAGAAAAGCCGGCCATCGCGAGAAGTGGTTTAACACCGAATCGAACCATAGTGGCCCTTACGTTCTTTGCGCTTACCATTCGCTGCACAGAAATGGACACGGATGTGCTGCACTGTCAGGGGCCAGAATAGCGTTTCGGGCGAGTTGTGGGCTAGCTTTCGGCTCCGAACAATTTGATGTCGACGGGGCCATCTTTTAGCGGACCGGAGCTGTTGCCTTGCACTAGATCCCGTATTTCGGCAACGATATCGGGATTGGCGAGCGTGGTGATATCGCCGGTATCCATGTTATTGGAAATGGCGGCGAGTACCCGGCGCATAATTTTGCCGGAACGCGTTTTTGGCATGTCGGGAACAATATTGACTGATTTGGGACGCGCGATTTTTCCAATCATTGTTTCAATGGCGGCAATTAGTTTGTCGACGATAACCTTTCCGGAATGGTTCCCGGGCTTGAGCGAAATGTAGATTTCCGGGACGCGGCCTTTGATCTCGTCGACGACGGGAACGACCGCGGCTTCAGCGATTTCTGGAATCGTCAGGCAGACGGATTCGATTTCTTTCGTGCCCAAGCGGTGGCCAGCTACGTTGATGACATCGTCGACGCGGCCGAGAATGCGGTAGTAGCCGTCGGCAGGAAGTACGGCGCCGTCTGCGGCATAATACGGCCAGTCGCGCCAGTCTTTGCTTTTGGGGTTTTTATTGTATTTCTTATAGTACTGAGTAACGAATTTCTGGGGATCGCCCCAGATGGTCTGCATAATTCCCGGCCACGGATTGCGAATGCAAATATTTCCGGCGCTGCCTGCTCCGGGCGCGAGGTGTTTGCCGTTCTCATCGACAATCGCAGGATAAATACCGAGCGCTGCGGGCCCCGCGCTGCCGGGTTTCATCTTGTCGAGGGCCGGCTTGGTGGAGCAGAGGAAGCCGCCGGTTTCGGTTTGCCACCAGGTATCGACAATGACTGCCTGGCCTTTGCCAACTGCGTTGTAATACCACTTCCAAACTTCCGGTTCGATCGGCTCGCCGACAGTGGTCATGTGTTTGAAGTGGTAGTTATATTTTGCGGGTTCGTCGGCGCCGGCCTTGCGCAGCATGCGAATCGCGGTGGGTGAAGTGTGGAAGATATTTACGCCGAGGCGTTCCGCGATGCGCCAAGGACGGCCAGCGTCGGGAAACTGCGGAACGCCTTCATAAAGAACGCTGGTGGCGGCCAGAGCCATTGGTCCGTAGACAATGTAGGAGTGGCCGGTGATCCAGCCGATATCGGCCATACACCAGTAAACGTCCTCGGGATGAATGTCCTGGTAGTACATGGAAGTTCCTGTTGCGTAGGCGAGGTAACCCCCGGTGCGATGCTGGCAGCCTTTGGGTTTGCCCGTGGTGCCGCTCGTGTACATGAGGAACAGCGGAGCTTCGGCGTCCATCGAAACCGGTGCCACGATTTGGCCGGCATAATCCTTGAGGATTTCATTGACGAAGAAGTCGCGGCCCTTGACCATCGGCGCTTCCGACATGTTGTGGCCAGCATAACGACGCCAAACCAGAACTTTGTCAATTTGCTGCCCTTCCTTGCTGGCGGTCTCAATCGCGACGTCCGCATTGCCTTTGTGATCTATCTTTTTCCCGTTGCGGTAGTAGCCGTCGGCATAAATCAGGACCCGGCTGCCGGAGTCGGCAGCACGGGTTCCACAAGCCTCTCCGCTGAACCCGCCGAAAACCACCGAATGAACGATGCCGAGACGCGCGCAGGCCAGCATGGTGATAGGCAGCTCAGGAATCATCGGCATGTGAATGGTGACGCGATCGCCGGCCTTGAGTTTTGCGAAATCGCGCAGCAAGGCGGCGACCTCATTCACGCGCCGGTAGAGTTCCTGATAGGTAAGGACCGTGGCGGCTTCGTGTTCTGGTTCGGGGACAAAGATGAGGGCGGCTTTGTTCTTATACTTTGCAAGATGCCGGTCGACGCAGTTGTAGCAGGCGTTCAGCTTGCCGCCAACAAACCATTTCCAGAAAGGCGGGTTCGAGGTATCCAGAGTCCTCCGCCAAGGTTTGTCCCAGTCGAGCAGCTTGGCGTAGATGTCAAAACAGCCGGGAAAATGCCTTTCGCTGAATTTTTTTACGAAGGTAGGGTCGGTCAAGTTGGCTTGCGCAATAAATTTCTTTGAGGGACGAAGATATTCTTCTTCCTTCCAGTGGACCGCGATCTGCGCTTCCGTGAGCTCTTGCGCGCCTTTTGCCGGCTTTGTTTTCTGCACCTGATTACGAACTTTGGCCACTGTTACGGCTCCTCTGGTATGCCAATCTGGTTGCCCCGGCTGGACTCGGATATGGTTTCCGTACAGCGCCGGAATTTCTGGTTCCGCGTTTCTCACTCTGTTCAAAATGGCGGAGATCGTCCGCAGAAATAATGCTACTGTGCGGGCCTGTGAGTCAATTCGTGGAAACGACCGAACAGAGAAGATTTTGGAACGGATGGCGAGGATCGACCCGGGTTGGAGACTGGGAGGCAACATGAGAAACTTCCCCCCTTGAGCCTCGACAACGCCATCTTTCTTTTTCTCGCTGGGGCTATCGGGGGAGCGATTAACGCCGTCGCTGGAGGCGGGAGTTTTGTGTCGTTTCCGGCGTTGCTGTACACCGGAGTGCCTCCCATCGCGGCCAACGCCACCAATACTCTGGCGCTGTTTATCGGAATCAGCGCCAGTGGAACTGCCTATCGCCAAAAATTGGGCCTGCCGGCTCGGATTGTCGCTCCTTTGGTTGGTGCGGGGCTGGCTGGCGGAATTCTTGGAGCATTTCTTCTCATTCGGACGCCGGCACAAACGTTTCGCTACGTTTTGCCCTGGCTGCTGTTGCTGGCGACTCTTTTGTTTGCCTTTGGAAAATTCATCACACGTTTTATTTCCGCAAAAATGGCGCACGATGCAGGTTCTGGAGCGGTTGTTGGAGCGACGGCGTTTGAATTGGCGGTTGCCACGTACGGCGGCTATTTCGGCGGTGGATTGGGAATCATGAACCTGGCCATGTTTGCTGCGCTGGGCATGACCGATATCCATGCGATGAACAAGCTGAAAGTGCTGCTCGGCGCTGTGGTAAATGGCGTAGCAACGGTCACCTTTATCCTGGTCCGCGCGATTTATTGGCCGCAGGGACTGGTGATGACGGCCGGCGCGGCGCTGGGTGGATACGCCAGCGCGCACTATGCGCAGAGGGTGCCGCACGCCTACATTCGCGGCTTGGTGATTGTGGTTGGCGCCGCCATGACGTTTTATTTCTTCTATAGAGCGTATTTCTGATTCGTAGTGGGAATCGCGGTAAATTAATATCATGAATGAAAGAGAAATGCTGGCCGTGCTGCGGCGCTATTGGGGGTATGAGGCATTCCGCCCCTTGCAGGAAAAAATAGTGCGCAGCCTGCTCAGTGGCCGCGATGCCTGCGTGGTCATGCCGACGGGTGGCGGGAAATCGCTGTGCTATCAATTGCCGGCCGCGATGATCTCCGGCAAGACCGCGATTGTGATTTCCCCTTTGATCGCGCTCATGCAGGATCAAGCGGCCCAGTTGGAGCAGATGGGAATCCCCGCGGCGCTCTTGAACAGTTCGGTGTCGGGTAGCGAGCAAAGCAAAATTCAACACCGCGCCGAGTCCGGCGAATACCGGCTGATATACCTGTCTCCAGAACGAATCGCACTGCCGCAAACCGTAGCTTGGCTGAAACGTGTTCCCATTTCTTTTTTCGCGATCGATGAGGCCCATTGCATTTCGGAATGGGGTCACGAATTCCGTCCCGAATATCGCCAGCTGAATTCCCTGCGCAAGAATTTTCCGGATCGGCCGATTGCCGCCTTCACCGCCAGCGCCACGAAGCAGGTACGGCACGACATTGTTCAGCAACTGAAACTGCGCGACGCCGACAAATACATAATGAGTTTCCACCGCGCGAATCTGCGGTACGTCGTCAAGGAATCGGATTCGCAAAACCAGCCGGTACAGCTCGTCAATGCTCTGCGGAATTACAAAGGAAGCAGCGTGATCGTGTACGCTCCGACGATTGCAAAAGTAGAAGAGACCGTGGATTTTCTCGGTGAGCACGGCATTAGGGCCATTGGCTATCACGGAAAAATGGACTCCGAGGAGCGCAGAAACAATCAAGAGCGTTGGATGTCCGACGAAGTGCGCGTGATGGTGGGCACCATCGCTTTTGGGTTGGGAATCAACAAGCCAAGCGTGCGAGCGGTGATTCATTTGTCGCTGCCGAAGTCGATTGAGCAATATTACCAGGAGGCGGGACGGGCGGGGCGAGACGGGGAAGCGGCGGATTGCGTTCTGCTTTGGCAGAAGCGAGACGTGGGTTTGTTGACGCATTTTATCTTGCAACTGAGCGACGCACAGGAGAAACAGCGAGCGTGGAACAGGTATCACACGATCCGCAATTTTGTGGAATCCACCGGCTGCCGGCATCGGCAGGTTTGCGAGCATTTTGGCGAAATTCCAAAGTGGGAGACCTGCCAGGCATGTGACGTATGCGGCTACTTGCCAGCGTGGCTAGTGGCCACCCCGAAGCTGGAGCGGAAGAGAAAGAGAAAGGACAAGCCGATGCGTTTGCGGGAAACGGCTGCAGTTGCTTCGCATTTCGGGAGCGCGGCTCCTGCGGAAGAGAATTCGGAATTGCGCGAATATTTACGGGAGTGGCGGCGCGGGAGGGCAAAAGAAGATGGAATCCCGGCTTATGTGGTTATGCACGATACCTCGCTTGCCGAAATTTGCGCCGTGTTGCCGAAGAACTTGACGGGATTGCGCAGCATTACCGGATTCGGTGAAAAAAAGACAGAACTCTACGGAGCAGGAATTCTAGCGGCACTCGAGAAATTCCGTGGTGGAGCGCGCGCTTCACAGCAGAAGGAGCCCGAAGAGAGTCCGACAGAGGCCACCCTGCGACTACTGAGAAAAGGGCATACCTTTGAACAGATTGCGGAAATTCGCGGAAGGTTGGTGACCTCGGTCTACAGCCTGGTCGCGAAGATGATGGAGCGCGGCGATCTGGAATTTGATTCCAAATGGCTGCAGGCGGACAGACAGCAACAGATTGAGGAAGCCTGTAGACAGCTAGGAATGGGGCGATTGAATCCACTGAAGGAAGCTCTGCCCCCGGAAATCAGCTACGGAGAAATACAACTGGTGGTGGCCTTTCTCCGGAGGCAGGAAACGGCTGGATAAACTGCGCCGCGTTTATTTGGCAGGCGCAGCGGAATGGATGCGGTCGAGCATGGGCTGTATTTCCGGATTGGACATGAAAAGTTTCCAGAGCAGGCCTGTCCGGTAGTTCTCGACCATGACGACGATGGGAGCCTGGTTGAGTCCCATGTAGATCGGCCAATACCACTTTTGGTCGAGATTGAAGGCGTCGCGCGGACCGTAGACGCCCCAAATGTTTTCTCCGAGATCACGGTAGTAGTGTTTGAAGGCGGCGAGCGAAGCTTCTGGAGTGTAGGGAAAGGAAGAGAGGGCGCCGGTGGGGGCGATGGTGCCATTGTCATCGTGCGCGACGGGCGCTCCGGCGTTATAGCCGTGCGGGCCGTCACTGGCGGTGAGCCCCCAGGAATCGGCGCTGTAGCCTTTGTGGTGCCCGGGATTTTCTGTGGAGTAAGCGAGGTTGATACGGGCGATGTTGCGATTGTTTTCGAAATAGTTGGTGTAGCGATCTGTTAGCGCATGGGGATCGAAACCCATGTAGGAATAGTGCGTAAAGAATAGCGGACCACCGCTGCCGACGCCGACGTCCAGCTTAATTCCGAAATACGTGTTGCCGTTCGCATACTGGTCACCGTCCTTGGTTTGTCCCCACGCGCTGCGATAGTCGATGGCTTGTTGCGATTGGCCAGCCCAGCCGGTGTAGTAAAGGTCCGCAGGGATGGCGTGGGTAGGCGAGGCAATTCCCAGCAAGTAGACAATCATGACTTCGTTGAATCCTGTGAGTCGATGATTCATGCGCCAGGACCAGTCCGGCGACCAATGCCATAACAAGGCATCATTTTCTGGGGAACGACGATACCAATCCCATTCAACGGTTTCCCAGAGGTGCGAGATCCTCTGGTAGAGGTCGCGTTCTGTGTCATTCGCTCCGTGAAAATATTGGCGTGCGGCGAGTAAACCTTCGACGAGAAAGGCGGTTTCCACAACGTCCCCGCCATTGTCAAACACGCCGAATACCGGCATCGTCTCGGCCGTGGATCCATTCATGAAGTGCGACCAGACGCCGTGATAGCGCGGAGTTTTCTCAAGGAACGTAACTATTTTAACGAGGCGTTCAAGGCCCTGCTGGCGCGTGATGAAGCCGCGATCAACTCCGGCGACAAGGGCCATAATGCCGAATCCGCTGGCTCCTGTGGCGACGATCCGGTCGTCGCCAGGAATATTTTCCAGGGTCATTCCGGCGTCAGGATGGGCGCCTTCCCAGTAGTAGCGGAAGCAGGCCTCCTCGAGCATCGTGAGCATCTCGTCGTCGTTTAGCGCATGAGTGGCGGCTGTAACTTCAGCAGACGGCGAAGATTCATGGTAATTGCGATCGGAAGCGGTCACCCGATAGGTGGCGTTTTCACCGGATTTTCCGAGGAAGTCCGTGAAGCGATGAATGCCGGGCTCCTGGATGCCAATAGGCGAGAAATTTTTTCCGTCGCGTGATCGATAGACGACATAGCGGCGAAGCTGCGGGCTGCTCGTTGGGGTCCAGGAGATGTCGATATGGCGATCGTAGCCTCGAGCGACAGGACCTTGTGGCGCCGGAAGATTCGCTTTCCTGGCTTGTGGCGCGAGGTGCTCGGCCGTGCGGCTGTCAATGGATACTTCGTCGACGATCAGGGTGTGGCGAACACCGTCCGCTTTACCTTGACTGAAAACAAGAGCTGCCAAGCGGTGTGGTTCGAATGGTTCGATGGAACCGGTACCCATTTTCGAAAATGGGATGGCCACGCGAACCCATTGATCACTCGGAATGTTGCCGACGAGACCCTCGAGCGTAATAGCAGAACTGAAATGTTTGCCCGTATCCCCGAGCCGCAATACCGGGAGATCGCCCTTGGAAATTCCGCCCGGCGAGTACAGCCAGAAGTACAGCGTATCGCCTGCAAAATCCACCTCGCGGTTGCGGATGTCCACAATTCGAATTTCTGCGTCCCAACCTCCGCCCTCTGACGACTGCCACTCGAGATGGAGGGCATTGGGGGGAGTCATAAAGATTTTGGAATCAACGGGTAGCCTCCCGTCTTCGAGAAGCACGGAGCTCGGAGCGGAAGCCTTGCCAGAGCTGTAAGAGTAGGTGTCTTTTGTGAGGCTGTTATCGAAGAAGGTATGACGGTAATAACCAGTATTGGCGGCAAGGGGCAAGGTCACCGGGAGTGCAAGTAGGGCAAGAAGTGTCAGGCCCCAGCGGCGGCCGGTTGTTGACGACAAGAGCCGGGGGGCGAAGCAGGGGCGAAGGGTCGTATCGAGATTCAAGGGGGGCCTCAGGAACATAATTTGCGCTTTCGCAGATGCCATTTTTCAAAATTTGTCATCTAAGTGGTGAACGTAGGTGGAGGAAATTGTGCCAGTCGCTGCCTCCGCCGCAAGGGTGTTGTATCAAAATTAAGAATCATTGACATTCAAAAACAGCATTACTATACTCCGGGACAACCGTTTAGTTAACCGATTTAGCTCAGGGTGCAGAGCATTTTGGAATTTTTGGTGGGGAGGAGTTAACGATGACTTTTCTGAAGATATCCTTGCGCGCATTCCTGCTGGTTGCGTGCCTGGGCGCGTTCATTACGGGGGCTAATGCGCAATTCCGCGCCGGCGTCCAAGGAACGGTGGTGGATTCTCAAGGGGCTGCGGTAAGCGGCGCCATCGTCACTTTGAAGAATCAGGAAACCAATATTTCCAAGCAGTTCACTACAGATGACAACGGAGTTTATAGTTTCACTGGCCTACCTCCTGCGCAATATACGATCACGGTAGAGATGCAAGGTTTTAAGAAAAAGACACTCGACAATATTGCGATTGCCGCCGAAGAGACGCGCGGTGTGAACGTTACGCTGGACATTGGAGCTGCCAGCGAATCCGTCACTGTCAATGGCGATACTGTGCCGCTACTCAACACGGCGGACGCAACGATCAGCGGAACAGTTACGTCCGACCAGATTCAGAAGCTACCTTCGCTCGGACGAGACGTATTCAAGCTTTTGCAGCTTGCGCCTGGCGCATTTGGCGATTCGGGGCGTAACGGCGACGGGGGCTCTCGTGATCTTCCAAGTAGTGAGCAAGGCGGCACAGGAACGGGCGACGGCATTTTCAAAACCGAAAACGCCGGACAGATTAGCGCCAATGGAGCACGTACAAACCAGAACAACTATCAAATCGACGGCGTCGGAGTAACCAGCGTCTCCTGGGGCGGCACGTCCGTCATTACTCCCAGTGAAGAGTCGGTCAAAGAAGTGAAGATCATTACGAACAACTATGACGCCGAGAACGGGCGCTACAGTGGCGGTCAAGTTCAAATCATTTCTGCAAACGGAACGAACCAATATCACGGCAGCGCATTCATCAAGATTGATCGCCCTGGTTTGAATGCCTACAACTCCTGGGGTGGGATTTTCGGCGCAGCTCCGGTCCGCACAAACAACCGGTACAACCAGATCGGTGGGAGTCTTGGTGGGCCAATTCTGCACAACAAGCTATTCGCATTTTTCTCTTACGAAACTATTCGAAACAATTCGACCAGCAATTCATCGAATTGGTATGAAACGCCGCAACTTTTGGCGCTGGCGCCGGGCAGCAGTATTGCCTCGAAATTTACTACATTCCCTGGAACTGCAGTGAATTCGACGTCTGTCGTCGACGTTACCTGCGGCGCCATTGGCCTTGTGCAAGGTACCAATTGCAACCAAATCCCTGGTCAGGGACTTGATGTTGGTCGGCCACTAAATGCCGGTTCATTTGCTCTGGGAACTGCGGATCCTTCTTACACCAGCAATCTGAGTCCGGGATTGGGTGGCGATGGGACGGGTTCACCAGCGAACTTAGACGGTTCCCCAGACTTGATGTTTGTTAATACGCAGGGGCCCAACAGCCTCACGGAAGTGCAATACCACGGTCGCTTGGATTACAACTTGTCGAGCAAAGACCTGCTGGCCTTCAGTATCTATCGCGTGCCGGTGGACACAGTTTCAGTCAATGGACCCGCACGAATTTCCAATTTGTACAATCACAACGCACTCAATGAGGCAGAAACTTTCCTGTGGAACCACACTTTTTCGCCCACGCTCATCAACGAAGCTCGGGTGAACGCTGCCGGATGGCGCTGGAACGAAATCACTTCGAATTCGCAAGAACCTTGGGGATTGCCGAACGCTTTTATCGGCCAGAACGACACAAGTATCCCATCGATTGGAAGTGTCACTCCGCAGGATTTTGGAGCGCCCGGCCCTAGCGTTTTTGACCAGTGGACCTACGGCGCAAAGGACGTACTTACCAAAGTTCTAAACAGTCACACTCTTAAGTTTGGTGCAGAATATACGCGGCTGTTATTTGTGGACGAAGCCCCTTGGTCGGCACGTCCTTCTTACGATTTCCACAACTTCTGGGATTTCTTGAACGACGCGCCCTTTCAGGAAAACGGCACGTTCGATCCCACGACCGGTATTCCGGCGAGCTTCCGGAAGGATACGCGCGAAAGCATTGTGGCACTGTTCGTTCAAGATGATTGGAAAGCGAAGCCAAATCTGACCATCAACGTTGGTATGCGCTGGGAATATTTTGGCCCAACAACAGAAAAGAACAACAACCTGGCCACAGTGCGATTGGGGACCGGAGCGGATTTGCTTACGGATTTGTCCGTCCAAAGAGGCGGCAGCAACTATGCCACCAGCACAAACAACTTCGGCCCGCAGATTGGTTTTGCCTGGAGCCCGAAGGGATTTCGAAGCCACCAATTCAACAATCGGCTGGTAATTCGCGGTGGGTTTGGAATCGGGTATAGTGGCTTGGAAGAAGCGATTACCCTTAACGCACGAAATAACCCGCCGTTCGTCTCGAGCAACTCAACCCTCACCGGTTCGCAGATTTTGTACGGTATACCCGCCGACATTGGCGACTTCAATGGGTACCCTTCAAACCCGTTCGCAGTCACAACATTCAACGCCAACAACCTGCCAGTAAACGGCATCGTGGGTGTGACCGGATTTCCATCCTCTCTGCCGACGACCTACACGGAAAGGTACTCGATCGAAGCTCAGTATGATTTGGGCCACCAGTGGGTTGCGACCCTGGGGTATCAAGGCAGCCAGTCACGCCACCTGACGCGTCAGTCCAACCTGAACCTCGTCTATTCCCAAGACGTCGCTCTAAATCCTAGCGTCAACAACGTGGACTGGTACAGTAACGATGCCAACGCGAATTTCTATGCGCTGCTGGGTGAAGTGCATCATCAGTTTGCTCAGACCTTCGAATTGGATGCCCAATACCGCTATAGCCGAAGTATGGACCAGGGTTCGAATAACTTCGCGACATCCAATTATGTTTGGGATCCAACGCTGTCTTGGGGACCTTCTGATTTCGACGTTCGACACTCCCTCAAACTCTACGGAGTATGGTCGCCGAGAATCTTCCGGGGAAATCACGACTGGTTGGAAAAGATTGCCGGGGGCTGGACTTTGAGCGGCATTCTAAACGCCCACACCGGCTTCCCATGGAGTCCGGTGTTCAATAACATTGATGGCGCCAGCACCTGCGACCTGATCTTCATCGGCGGCGGTTGTTCAAACGGCTCCACAGCCAACTTGCTACCGGCTGCTTACCTGGGCGGCGCGGGTCACGACTACAGCAACTCAACCTTCCAGACACCTGGCGGAAACTTCCCTGGCGGCGGTTCACTTTACTTTACGGCACCGAGCTACACGCCGGGACCAGCGTTTCCGAATGTTGGACCGCTGCCGGGAGTGCCAACGGTAGGCCGCAATTCCTTCACTGGCCCGCACTTCTTCAACGTAGATGCGACACTGAGCAAGTCATTTGGATTGCCGAAGATTAAGTTTTTGGGAGAAGGCGCAAAATTGGAATTCCGCGCCAACTTCTACAACTTGTTCAACAACCTGAACTTGACAGAAATGGACTTCGTCGTCACTGATGCCAACTTTGGATCCGCTCAGAAGGCACTTGGCGGAAGAACGATAGAAGCTCAAGCACGGTTCAGTTTCTAAACCCCAACCGGCTCATTTGCCAAAAGCAGATGAGCCGCACCCCTGTAACCCCGAGAGGCTGTCACCCGCTGGTGCGAAGTAAAGGCGGTTGACAGCTTCTCTTTTTTTCATCAATACTTTTAAAGGGCTCTTATTTTTCCTGCTCGGCTCCATTTCGAATACGTTGCCAATATGTTGCGTTTGGTTGTTTGCGCGCTGCTCATCCTGGGCGGTCCCTCGGTTTCACAACCACAAGCTCACCCGTCCGCCTCCGGGAATTTCCAGAAGCTTTCGGCGGCCGCGGCTGCGGCCAGCCAAGCAAATCATTTGGATGAAGCGGTGACGCTTTACAAAAAGGCTCTGGCGGTCCGCCCTGCCTGGGCTGAAGGTTGGTGGTCGCTGGGGACCATACTCTACGATCAAAATGCATATGCGGCTGCCGCGGACGCGTTCCAGCATCTGCTGCTCCATGACCCCAAGAACGGCACCGCCCATCTGATGCTGGGGCTTTGCCAATACCAATTGAATCTGGACGAAAAAGCGCTAGAGAACATCAAGGCAGCGCAAGAGTTGGGGATTCAAAAGGACGACAATCTCAAGCACATCCTGCAGTACCACGAAGCGATGCTTCTGCTCCGCAAGGGAAGATTTGAAAGCGCCATGGAAGTGCTCTACTTTCTGGTTCACGACGGCGTTCAGAGCAGCGATCTCGATGGTGCCATGGGAATGGGAGTTCTTCTCATGCGTCCGAAAGATTTTCCTCCTGAAGGCAGTCCGGCACGCCGCATTGTTTTGCGCGTGGGACACGCAGAAAACCTCGGTCTCCTCCAGAAATTTGACGAAGCCAGAAAGAATTATCTGGAACTCGTGCAAGATGTTCCCGATTTTCCGAACATTCACTACGCTTACGGACGATTTCTTCTGGAATTGCATGAAACAGACGAAGCCACATTGCAGTTCCAGGCCGAAATCAAGAACAACCCCAAGCACTCACTCGCGATGCTGAGAATTGCGTCCGTGAAGTACAGAAGCGATTCGGCCGCCGGAGTTGCCTTCGCGGAGGAGGCTGTCAAACTCAATCCGCAGTTGGCTTTCGGCCACTACCTGCTGGGACTTTTGCTGGCGGATATTGAAGATTTTCAAAGGGCAATTCCGGAAATGGAAATTGCGCGAAAGACTTTTGTAAATGATCCCACCGTATATTTTATGTTGGGCAATGCGTATTCCCGCACGGGGCGTAAACAGGAAGCCGCGAAGGCACGGGCCACCTTCAAACGCCTAAACGAAGTAGGCAGCGGGCGAGATTCAGGCGAAGCCGGCAATCAAAGGCCCTTCCGTCTGAGTCCGTCGGGGAACAGCGGGAACGGCAATGAGACAAAGCCGCAGTAGTAGTTGCCGGCCACAAAATCCCGCCGGGCGCTTTCCCGGCAACACCAAACCCAGTGCAGCAACGCAGCAAGTCAGGAGTTTGCTAAGAAGTTGGTTTGAACCCGACTTTTTTCATGGCGGACTGCGCTTCCGGATTTTTCATAAAGGTTTTCCAGACGAAGCCGGTGCGCTGATTTTCGGCCATCAGCATGGTGATACCGAGATCAATTCCCAGAACGTCTGGATCCGTCCAGTCGTCCAGCGGATTGAAGGCGTCGACGAAGCTGTATTTTGACCATGCGCGCTTGCCGTAACGTCCGCGCATCGTGCGCAGGACCCGGATGCAATCGTCGAAGAGAAAAGGCAGAGAGCCGCCTGTGGCACACGGGACGACGGTTCCATCGATTGGGCCCTGGGCCGGCGGACCGCCCCATGCGGTGTAGCCTTTTTCGTAATCAGAAGCGCTGATTCCCCAAAGATCTTCCGAGTAGTCCGGAAATTTTTCGCGCAACGAAAGGCAGAAGAGTTTGTGGGCTTTGGTCGCTTTAACGGAGTTCTCGAAATAGTCCGTGTAGGCGTCTTTCTTATTCCTGAAATCAAACCAGGCCTGCGAATATTGGTGGGTGAATATGGGGTCGTTGCCGGAAATAAATTCAATTCCCTGATAGTGGATGACCGGGCGTGTCCAGGCGTGCCAGGTGTCCGGCTCTAGGGGATGCGTGGGCGATCCGATTCCCAGAAGATAGATCATCATCAATTCGCAGTAATGTTCCCAGCGGGCCTTGAGAAACCCGGTCTCCGGGTGCCAGCCCATGGAAAGTGTCCGTCCGCCGTTGAGCATCCACGGCCAGTCGACGCGCTCATAAATTTTTGTCGCCAGATCCTTTATTTCCTGATCGGCAAAATGTTGCCTGGCGGTTAGCACGCCGCAGAGCAGCAGGGAAGTGTCGATGGAAGAAAGTTCAACGTTTTCCCAGCGCGCGCCCGTTTCCATGTCGATGAAGTGATAGAAGAAACCGTGTTCGTGGGGAAGCCGGTTGGCGAGAAAACGAAGCGTTTTTCGTGTGCGATCGCGAAGCTCGGCCGAGGTCGCGTACCCGCGGTGATCGGCAATGCAAAGGCTGGTGAGACCAAAGCCAGTTGCCGCAATACTGGCCATCTTTCGCTGGTCATGGCCACCTGCCAGTGCGCGGTCTTTTACCTGGCCGGTGTCAGGACTGGCTTCGTTCCAGAAGAACTGGAAGGTCGCTTTCTGGATTTCCTCAAGGAGTTGCTCGTCTGTGCCCTGGTACGGCGCTCCGGTTGGTTGCGGAAAAGTCTTTCCGGTTTTCTGCAAACCGTGCGCGAAGGCCGCCACCGGAGAGGCCAGCAGAGTCAGTCCGCTGATTCGCAGAATTTCTCTCCTGCCGAGAAAACGATCGTTCATGAGGACCTCGCCGTGGAGCTATTGGACGATTTTGAGTTCGGTTTCAGAGCCTTCGGTCGAATTGGGACTCACCCACAGCCCAACGACGGCCGGCTCGGCCGCAAATTTGTTCTGCTGGTTCCAGAATGCGAACGTTTCCGCGGGAAGAGCGAACGAAACTTTTCTCGTTTCTCCCGCCGAGAGCGTGACGCGCTGGAAACCTTTGAGCTCGCGTACAGGCAGCGACACGCTGGTGCCCCGTAACCGGACATACAGCTGGACGACTTCGTCTCCGGCACGAGAACTGGTGTTGGTAATATCCGCAGTGACGGTCAGAGCGGCGCTGCCGCCGGCAAGATTGCCATTCAGCTTTGTGGCGCTCAGTTCAGTAGCGCTAAGCTGTGGCTGTCCGTAACGAAATGTCGAATAGGAGAGGCCAAAGCCGAACGGATACTGGGGGCTGTTTTGCTCGTCGATATAGCGGGAGACGAATTTACCTTCGCCCGTTGGCGGGTGCGTGAGGTCCACGTCACCGGCGGGGCGTCCGGTATTCAGAGCATTGTAGTAGAGAGGCTCTTGGCCGACAGTGCGTGGCCAGCTGACGGTCAACCGTCCTGCCGGATTGCTTTCTCCGTAAAGCGTGCGAACGAGTGCAGGGCCGGCTTGAACACCGGGAAACCACGCTGCCAGGACCGCCGGAACATGTTCAAAAGCAAATGGAATGGTCAGCGGACGACCGTGAAACAGAATCAGCACAACGGGTTTGCCGGTGCCGGAAACCGCTTCAAGCAATTTTTCCTGGTAGCCCGGAAGTTCCAGATGGGCGACCGATGCGGCTTCGCCGGTCATTTCAGGGCCGCTCTCGCCCAGCGCGAGAAGGACCACGTCGGATTGTTGCGCGGCGCTGACCGCGTCGGCAATTTGCGCGTCTGAGCCGCCCAAGATTTCTGTTCCTTTGACATAGTGCACGCGCTCGGCGCCCAGTTTTTGCACCAGCGCCGTGCGCAGGGTTGTGACGTCGTCAGGCGAGCCTTTTGCGCCCCAGGCCCCGAGCATGTTGGCAGCGTCATCGGCCAACGGCCCAATCAAGGCGATGGATTTTTCGTTGCCCGAGAGAGGAAGTATCGGCGAAGCTCCCGGGCGCGCGGAATTTTTCAGCAAGACGAAGGATTTCTCCGCGGCTTCGCGCGCAACCAGCAAACTTTCCGGTTGCAGCATGGCAGTCGCTTCTTTGGCTTCGTCCACGTAAGGGCGGTCGAAGAGACCGAGCGCGAACTTAACGCGGAGAATACGGCGAACCGATTCATCGATATCAGCCAGAGGAACAACTCCTGCAGTGACGAGTGTGGCCAGGTGATCGTGATACAGGCTGCTGGCCATGTCCATGTCCACGCCGCCGAGAAAGGCGCGGCGAGCAGCGCCCGAACCGTCTATGGCGATGCCATGCCCAATCAATTCGGCGACCGAAGTCCAATCGCTGTCGACGATACCTTTGAAACCCCATTCCTTGCGAAGGATTTGCTTGAGGGTAAAGGGATTGGCTGATGAAGGAACCCCGTTCAGGGAATTAAAGGCACTCATGATCGTAGCGGAACCGGCATCGACGGCCGCTTTAAATGGCGGCAAATAGATCTGACGAAGAGTGTGCTCGGAAATTTCAGTTGTGTTGTAGTCACGGCCGCCTTCAGCGGCGCCATAGCCGACAAAATGCTTGGCGCAGGCCGCAATGCTGTCTTCAGCGGCCAGCTTGTTTCCTTGATAGCCAAGAACGTAGGCTCTGGCCATGGCCTGTCCGAGAAACGGATCTTCCCCGGCGCCCTCGGCCATACGGCCCCAGCGTGCGTCTCGAGCGATGTCCACCATCGGCGAGAAAGTCCAGCGGACCCCACTGGCCGACGCTTCGCGCGCAGCAATACGGGCGGCTCGTTCAACTATCTGCGGATCCCAGGTGGCAGCAAGAGCCAGGGGAATGGGGAACTCCGTCCGGAAGCCGTGTATTACGTCGAGTCCAAAAATGAGAGGAATATGAAGGCGCGATTTTTCAACGGCAATGCGCTGCATGGCATTGACTTCTTTGGCCGTCGCGATATTGAACAGGGCCCCCACCTGGCCACCGGAAATCATGGCCTGGTAATCGCTGCGCCCAGTTCCCGGGCCCGTGGGCTGGCCAGCAGAATACTGCACCAGCTGCCCAACTTTCTCTTCCAGAGTCATTTTGCGCAAAAGAATATCGATTTTACGCTCCGTAACGGGATTGGAAAGCTGGGAAACACCTGGCGCGCTGCGCGCCGACGGTCGGGCAGTTTGCCCGTGGGCTGTTCCGCAAACAAGCAAGGTGCACGACATGAAAATACTTCTGAGAAATGGACTAGGCACAGTTGGCGACTCCTGATGAGTTGGGACCAAACGTTCTGAAACGATCGCGTTCAATTGCGAGAGTAAAGATTATTCCTAACTAAATCGATTCAAGCAAGCCGGGAAGCCACAGACAATCCCCGCAACCCGCTCGTCGCGGGGCCTTTGAATAGTAAATAGCAGAGACCCGGGCGACTCCGTAAACCACCACGATTTCAGGAAAAACCAGTTCCCTATCTCCCAATAAAGTGCAATAGTAAACCGATTTAGTTGTTACGCCACCATATCAAACACCCGTTGTGGGCGAGTGTCAAGGCGATTGTGAGCGTTACGCTTGCCTAGATTGTCTGCATATGGGAGACTACGCGCGCAAACTGACATGGCACGCCGCAAACCATCTTCGGGCCCCAAGCTTCCTCATGCTCCAGGACCAAGCCAGACGGGACACAGTGTAAGTCTGAAATATCTTGCCCAGCACCTGGGACTTTCTCAGACTGCCGTGTCCCTGGTTATCAATCGGGCGCCAGCGGCAAAGTCCATTCCGCAGCGGACCCAGGACCTGATCCGGGCCGCAGCTCGTGAATTGAACTACCGTCCCAACTTTTTGGCGCGGTCCCTTCGCCAGCAGCGAAGTTTTACGGTAGGAGTCGTGGTGCCTGAAATCAGCGAAGGATACGCAGCGCTGGTGCTTTCCGGGATCGAAGATCATTTGCTGGAAGAAGGTTATTTCTACCTGGTCGTAAGCCACCGGCATCGGAGCGATCTAATTGAAGAATATCCCCGCGTTCTGCAGCAACGAGCCGTTGAAGGATTGATTGCAGTGGACACCTCTTTTTCTGAAGGGATCAAGGTCCCCATTGTCTCGGTGTCCGGACACCGGGAAATGGCCGGAGTCACCAACATCGTGCTCGATCACGCGCTGGCTGCGAATCTGGCTCTCGATCATCTTTTCAAATTGGGTCATCGCCAGCTTGCATTTATCAAGGGGCAGGAATTTAGCTCGGACACGCAAGTGCGATGGGACTCGGTATGCAGCGCCGCGCAGGGATTGGGAATTGAGATCAAGGAATCGCGGACAGTGCAACTGGAAGGGGAGCTGGCGTCGCCGCAACTTGGCTACCAGGTCACCCGGAAACTGCTGGAAGCGAACGAACAATTTACGGCGCTGTTTGCATTCAATGATATTTCTGCAATTGGAGCAATTCAGGCTCTGCGCGAAGCCGGCCGGCGTGTGCCGGAAGATGTTTCCGTGGTTGGATTTGACGATATTCAGAGTGCGGCTTTTCTGAATCCACCCTTAACAACTGTGCGGCAGCCTTTAAGAGAGATGGGTGTGATTGCGGCGGAGACGCTGCTGCGCCGCGTAAACCAGTCGGCTTCAGCGACCTACCCCAAAGAGATCGTGGTCGAACCAGAGCTAATCGCCCGTGCGAGTACGGCTCCCGCGCGCGATTCCTCCAAGACGAGTTGAGCAGCAAAGAAAATCGCCTGCCCCTGCGACGCTTGAATTTCAGGAAAGCCCTAGTTCATTGGGCTAGCTCGATTGCCCCGCGCAAGATCGGAATTTCAGGATCGGCCTCCGACCAATACGCCAAGAAATCCGCTTTGCGGGCTTGCGGGTCCACTTACCGCTTGCTCTAGGTGGGCCTACGAAGAAGTGCTGGATGTTTGGCGTACCTCATGCCCACGACTTCCGGTGTGGGAGGACTCCAATGATCGCGGTCTCGTCACCAGAGCGCTCGTCAATGGGCGGTGCGTCGTTAGGATCACGGCATCGGGCCATGCACTTCTCAAGGGAGCGCAAGCTGTCTCGAATTCTGAAGTGTGTAGTGGTCGCCAGAATACTCTTGCGCCTGGTCTTTGCCGTCGCCCCTGAATTGGTGATTGTTCGCCTGCATTTTGGCAGAACTGGGGAGTGCGACATAGCGGGAGGGCTCGAAAATTCCCCCGCCAACCTGCAGGCAGGCTATATCTCATTTGCGGAACACCGGCTCCACTTTCAGTGAAGAGCCGTTTCAGGAATGCCGGTTTCGAGCAGTTTGGCGAACTGGGCGGCAAGCACGGGTCGGCTGAAATAGTATCCCTGCCCCTCATCACATTCTTGGGCTTGGAGAAACGCCAACTCTTCGGAGGTTTCTATACCCTCGGCAATGACCCGCAGATTCATGCTTCGGCTCATACTGATGATGGCGCTTACAATTGTCGTATCCTGGGGAGTCATGGTGATCTGACGCACAAACGACTGGTCGATCTTCAAGGCATCAATCGGGAACTTCCTCAGGTAGCTCAAGCTGGAGTAGCCCGTACCGAAATCATCAACTGCAACCTGTACGCCTCTAGATCTCAGCTCGCGTAGAACAGATGCAGCAGACTCAACACGCTTCATTAGCACCGTTTCGGTCAACTCCAGTTCCAGCGAACGGGGATCGAGGCCGGTTTCCTTGAGGATTGCGAACAAGCCCTCCAGAAAGTTGTCTTGTCGGAACTCCATTGCGGAGACGTTCACTGCTATGGTCGGCGCGGGATTGTGGGTGTCTGCCCAGACCCGTGCCTGCTTGCAAGCTTCACGCAGAACCCAGTTGCCCATTGGCAAAATTAGGCCGCAGTCTTCGGCAACAGGAATAAATTGTGCCGGAGAGACTGGTCCACGCGTCGGATGCGTCCAGCGTATCAATGCTTCAGCACCGGTAATTTCCCCGGTTCTCAGATTGACCTTCGGCTGGTAGTTCAGCACAAATTCCCCCCGCTCCAGGGCTCGCCGCAGACCCTCCTCGATGGATTGCCGCTCCACGGCCCGGACATTCATTGCCGACTTGAAAAACTGAAAGCTATGGCGTCCGTTCTCCTTTGCCTGATACATCGCCGTGTCCGCGTTTTTCACCAGAGTCTCCGCGTCCAGACCATCGTCAGGATAGACGCTCAAGCCAATGCTCGCGGTGACGTGAAGATCTCGCGCGTTGACGGAATGAGGCTCAGCTACCGCCTCCAGCACTCTTCTGGCTGTAATGGCCACGTCTTCCGGCTGCTCGATTTCTGAAAGCAGCACGACGAATTCATCGCCTCCCTGCCGGCTGACCGTGTCTGCGGTACGTACGCATCCCACGAGGGCCTTGGCAATGGATTGAAGAAGTTTGTCGCCGGTTGGATGTCCCAATGAATCATTGATGTATTTGAAGCCATCCAAATCCAAAAACAGCACTGCGACGCTCTTATTGTGGCGCGAAGCCAGGCCTATCGCTTGGCTAGCGCGGTCGTTCAGGAGCAGTCGATTGGGCAATCCGGTAAGCGGATCATGCTCGGCCAAATGGCTCATCTGCTGCGCCATGGTCCGAGCCGCGCTCACATCGCGAACGACGATTACTGCTCCGGTAAGCTCCCCTGCGCGGTCATGGATGGGCGCCACCGAGCCTTCGACCGGAATCTCGATTCCGTCGCGCCGTACGAAGACACCATTCGCTGGCAGCTGCAGGGTAAGGTCCTGGCCAACGGCCTTCTCCAGTTGATTTGAGGCGGTTTCTCCGCTCTTGGAATCTTTGATCTGGAGAACCTCGGCTATGGGCCTGCCTGCTGCTTCCTTGAAGGACCAGCCAGTAATTTTCTCGGCAACGGAATTCAGGTAGTTGATATTTCCTGAGATATCGGCGCAAACCACGGCATCACCGATCGAATTGAGCCTGACCTGGGCGTTCTCCTTTTCCACGAACAGCGCCTCTTCGACCATCTTCAGGTCTTGGATATCGGTGCAGGTGCCAAACCATTTGAGAATCGTGCCAGTGTTGTCTTTCACGGGCACTCCCCGCATCAACCACCAGCGGTAGGCACCGTCCGCACGGCGCAACCGGCATTCAACCGAGTACGTGCTGGCGGTTGCCGTAGCGCGCTGCCAGGCATCCAAAGCTCCCTGTAGGTCCTCTGCGTGATAGGCTTTGATCCACCCATTGCTAGCACTTTCTTCGAGAGTGAAGCCTGTGTAGTCCATCCACTGTTGATTGCAATAAACGTTTGAACCGTCGGGTCGCGTGATCCAGATCATCTGCGGCACGGCTTCAGATAATGTGCGGAATTCCTCTAAACTCGTTTGCAATGCTTCTGCCGCGCGCTTGTGCTCGGTGATGTCCCGGATGGAACTGAAAGTGGCGGGTTGATCATCATAGATAATTGACGTGCCCTGAACCGCCACGTCGATCACCGTTCCGTCCAGTTTGAGCAGTTTCTCCTCGATCAATGGAAGGACGCCGCCGTGTTCCGTATTGTTCTTTAAACGCTCCAATACGACTTTCCGAAAGTCCGGATGAACGATTGAGAGAATTGATTTGCCGATTAGGTCCTGTTCACAGCTGGCGCCGGTCATCTTGACGGCAGCCGGATTGAGGAACAGGATTTTTCCGTGCCGTGTCAGGACGATCGATTCCGGCGACCACTGCACCAGGGCGCGATATCGTCCCTCGCTCTCCTGTAACGCCATCTCCGATTGTTTGCGTTCGGTAATGTCGCTGACGATCCCATTGTAATTGACTAGACTGTGGTTGCCGTCCCGGACTTGAAAACCCCGGAGCCGAACCCATCGGATTTCGCCGCTCGGTCGCAGGATTCGATATTCGATGTCAATACTCGGCGCATCTGCCGTGAGCCTTTCAAAGGCGCTCACCACACGCGCACGGTCCTCGGGCAAAATAAAATCAACCCACTGGTCCGGATTGGCATATTGGCTTTCCGCAGAACGGCCCCATATCCGTTCAAACGCCGGGCTGATGTACTGCACTTCGCGCATGTCCGGTGAACGGACCCAGAACGCATCGGTGATGCTAGCCGCCAGCTGCTGAAATCTACTATCACTCTCGCGCAGGGCATTCTCAGCTCGTTTGCGCTCGGTGATGACGCTCGCAGATGGGACCAGAAAAACGACCTCACCGTTGGCATCCCGCACAGGTTGCAGGGAGAAGTCCACGTCAATGAGATGGCCTTCGGCCGCATACACCTGTACGTCGTAGCGGGAGGCCTCGCCGCGTGCGGCGCGCACAATGGCCTCACGCAACTGCTGCTGAATTTCCGGCGAATAAGCCCACCAATACGTTTCTTCGAATGGCTTGCCTAAAACGTCTTTCGGCTCCAGGCCAGCCGCCGCCAGCGCGGGCCGGTTGGCTTCGATCAGAATTCCCTGTGGAGTCATCATGCCCACGAAAATGGAAGGGCCCAGTCCATCGATGAGCTCCCGCAGCCGTTTTTGATTCCAATGCGCCGATTGCTCCAGCTGCTTGCGTTCCGTGATATTGATATGCATGACCACTGCGCCGACCTGCCGGTCTTCGCTCAGAGGCGTAACCAAAAGTTCGAACCAGCTTTGTCCGGCGGGGGAGTGGCACGTATATTCCGTCGAAGAGATTTTTTTCTCGCCATTTAACACCGAACGAATGCCTTTGGCGGCCAGGTGAGCCTCAGAGGAGCCCTCTCCCTCTGCGCGATCGCAAATCTCGAGGTAATTAAGTCCTATCCCATGTCCCAAGCCTTGAATCACGTTCGCGCTGCCAAATCGGCTCCACGCGTCGTTCACCGAGATGATGATCCCTTGTGCATCGAGCAATGCGATGCGCGCGGGCAAAGCGTTGAGGATGGCGGACTGCCTGGTATCCTCGCCGTGCTTTAATTGTTCCTGCGTACCCCGCAACAAAAGTGTCCGGCCATCGCGGTCCACCACCCGATCCACCTGCCCGGCCGTCAGCTCCTCCAACCGCTGCCCAGTCCGGAGCAGCGTCTCCATTAGCGTGGACATTTCCCTATTCGTGTCTTCGGGCAATGGTGGCGTCGGTTTCATGTAGCAACAGTCTCCTGTCCGGAAACTCGCAACACGGGCTCCGTCTGACTCAGTGTGCCGACGATTTTTCGGATGAGGGGCGGCGCCGGAACGATGAGTATCTCTGTCATTCAGACACCGTCCGCCAATGCGCGCTTCGGTTCCACGAACAAATCCACGGGTTGCGGATCACTGCAGGGCCGTCCGAGTCAAAACCAACGAACATGGCGCGCTCACCTTGCTTGCTTGCTGGCCGCTTCTGCAAACGGATTTCCCTTGCACTTCGTTGTCGACGGATTTCATGTTGATTCCTTTTGGAGCGTATTAATCCGCATCCCTGTGCGCACGGACGGGATGGATTGTTCGAATCAGCAAGATTTCTCGGAAGCCACCATGGGCTCAGGACTAGAAAAAATGGCGCCTTTCCGCAGCTCGGACAGATCAAGATTGTGGCCCTTGAATCTTTAGCTCGCTATAGCCTATGGCCGCTTGACGATTAGGACTGTCCAGAACAGGACACGAGACGATCCCGTGTCCTCTCGAATAACAGGCCATATGTTCCATACACAGATAACTGAGCCGCATCTGGAGGAATGGCGCATTTCCCAGCACGGTTCTCGGCATCGGGAGAGCACGCGAGCGCAATTTTCTAGATCAGCGAAACGGGGGCGTTCTGACTTTGCTGAGCCGCACCGAATGAGTAGTGCCTGCGAGCACGGAAGCCGTGCCCAACGAATTTGTGCCAGCTCAGGGGTTGACCGCAATACGTGGGAACTAACGACGCGAATACCGCAAAACCGTCTATCACACCGGGAAAATGCTAGACGAACCAATAACCCCGTTTGTGGACTAGGCAGCTCTACTGCTCTCGCAGGGCCTCGGTAGGCTCCAGTCGGGCCGCGCGCCACGCCGGCCCGGCGCTCGCAAGCAGGGCCACCAGAAGAAGCACCCCGCAGGCCGTCACCACTGCGGAAGGATCAAACGACTTAACTCCATAGAGCATGTCCGCAACGACGCGCCCGAAAATCGCAAATCCGCCCAGCCCAATGATCAAACCAGTCGCCGCCAAAATCAGCCCACGCCGCACCACAAGTGCGAAAACATCTCCCTGTTGCGCCCCCAACGCCACCCGCAGCCCGATTTCAAACGTGCGCCGCGCCACCATTTCCGAAAGCGCCGCGTACAAACCCACCGCCGCAAGCAACAGTGCCGACACCGCGAAACACGTTAGCAACCCCGTTTCAAAACGCGTCGAAGCCGTCGACTCAGTGATAAGTTCATCGATCGTGTTGACCGCAAAGATCGGCAGATTGCGATTGAGCCCCGCAACCGCCGAACGCACCGTATTCATATACGCTCGCGGCTCCCCCGAAGCCCGCAAGATTACACCATGCGGCCAATAGGGTGCCTGCTCGCAAGGCAAGAAGAATTCGGGCTTGGGCGCCTCGGTAAGATTCGTCGTCCGGATTCCCGCAACGATTCCGACAATTTCATACCATGCCGGTGTCGCTCCGTACTCGACGAAGTCCGGCTGAATCGACTTGCCCACCGCATCTTCGTTCGGAAAAAATTCTCGCGCAAACTCCTGGTTTACGACAACCACCCGCTTTGCGTTCGAATCGTCGCGGTGGTCAAACGTGCGCCCTTTCAACAAAGGAATTCGCAAAGTTTCGAAATAGCGTGGCGCGACCGTTACCCGATTCGACACCGGCATGTCGTTCAAATCGACGGGTCTGCCCGCGATGCTGAATCGGCTCGTATTGTCATAACTGAAAGGAATCGGATAGCCGCTGCTCACCGACTCGACTCCGGGAATCGCTGCGAGAAGCGGAAACAACTGTCGAAAAAACAGCGCCGCTTTGTCCGGCGGATATTCCACCCCCGACATTCCCAATCGCAACGTCAGGACGTGATGCGGATCGAAGCCCGGCGGCACGCGCATCGTTTCTACAAAACTGCGGATGAGCAATCCCGAGCCCGCCAGCAACACTAGGCTGAGCGCGGTTTCCGCAATCACCAGCAGTCCGCGCAATCGATGCTCGTTGCGCCCGCCGCTGATCCCGCGCCCTGCGCGCCATAACCCCGAGGAGTCCGAGCGCGCCGCGCTCCATGCCGGAAACACTCCGAACGCCACCCCCGTCAGCAGCGACACGAGAAACGCAAACGTCAGCACGATTCCGTCGATCTGCACATGTGCGAGTCTCGGCATATCAGACGGGGCAAGTCCCTGAAATGTCTTCAGTACAACAAACGCGAGCGCGATGCCGATTACCCCGCCGCACCCAGCCAGCACCGTGGACTCGATCAAAACCTGCCGCACAATGTGCGAGCGCTTCGCGCCAAGCGCAACGCGGACGCCGAATTCGTGGCGTCGTGCAAATCCCCGTGCAAGCAAAAGTCCGGCGACATTCGCGCACGCAATCAGCAGCACCGCCGTCACCGCCGCAAAAAGTAGATACAGGGGCTGCCGGTAACCCCCGCTGACGTACTCGATCAACGATTGAACCTTCACTCCGAACGCATTGCGATCTTCCGGGTACTGCTCCGCAAGGCTTCGTTGGATCCCATTCAATTCCGCTCGCGCCTGCGCCGCGCTAACCCCACGCCGGAGCCGCCCAATCACTTGAGCCGTTCTGTCGTTGCGTTGCGATGCCGGACTGATGGTTTCCTTCTGCGGCATGCCGCTCGGACTGACGCCCGAGTAACTCGCCCGCAAGAACGTAGCCCAGAAACCCGGCGGCTCACTGGGACCAGGAAAGCTGAATCCCGCCGGCATCACCCCGACGATGGTCGCGACTCGGTCACTCAGCGTAATGTGCCTGCCGATGACGTCGGGTGAAGAATGAAACTCTGCCACCCAGAACGCGTGGCTCAGAATAATCGGATGGCTTTCATCCTTTTCGTCGTCCAAAGTAAACGAACGCCCCAGTATCGGCGCCACGCCGAGTACTCGAAAAAAATCCGCCGACACGAACTCCGCCTCGATTTGCCGCGGTAGTTCGTTTCCACCCGGCGTAAACCTTCTCGTCGTTCCGTATGCATACGAAGCGACCGCCTCGAGCGTTTGGCTCTGTTGCCGCCAGTCAAAAAAGTCGGGGAAGGAGACATCCTCAATCGTTCCGGCCCCCGCCTCCTTTGTTGCCGCTTCCCCGCGCGGAAACACTGCCGTCTGCAGCGAGATCAGTCGTTCTGATTCCGGAAATGGCAAGACTCGCAGCAATACTCCTCGTACCACGCTGAATATCGCGGTTGTAGCTCCGATACCCAATGCCAGTGTGAGCACAATGATCAGGCTGAACCGGAGATTCGTTCTCAATTGTCGAAGAGCGAAGATAAAATCTCGATGCATCCAAAAAGCTCCTGGAACATACCTTTTCTACTCAGAAAGCCTGCTACTACCCGATGGAACCGGTCGATCTCCGCACAATACAAACAATATAGATGGCGCTGAACTTGCGGTTTGTCGAGCGAATTCACAGCTCGCAGTGTAAGGATGGCTAACGGGCCCAGGCAGGTTTCGCTCTGACTATAGCGACGTATGGCCTTGCTTCAGATTCCAAATCGCAGCAATTAGCGCATCGATATCTTCGCAACTGTTGTAGAGAGCGATTGAAGGGCGCACGGTACTTTCGACGCCGAAGCGGCGGAGAATCGGTTGCGCACAATGGTGCCCCGCGCGAACGGCGATACCTTGACGATTGAGAGCCGCACCCACGTCCTCGGTCCGGAATCCGTCCAGAACGAAGGAAAGCACACTGGCTTTTTCGCGTGCAGTGCCGATCAGCCGAAGTCCGGGTATGCGCTGCAGTCTTTCCGTGGCGTAGACCAGCAGATCGTGTTCATACCGTGAGACGTTCACCATGCCGATGCGCTCGAGGTAGTCGATCGCTGCACCGAGCCCGACGGCATCCGCAATGTTTCCTGTGCCCGCTTCAAAGCGTCCGGGCGCCGGTTGGTACGTTGTTTTCTCAAACGTGACGTCCAGAATCATGTTTCCGCCGCCCTGCCATGGCTGGGTCTGCTCAAGTATGTCGAGTTTGCCGAAGACCACGCCGATACCGGTTGGCGCGAATACTTTGTGACCGGAGAAAACGTAAAAGTCGCAATCGTAGGCTTGTACGTCCACATGCATATGCGAGACGGCCTGCGCACCATCGAGCAGGACTTTCGCGCCGTAACGATGGGCTATTTCAATCATTTCACGAGCGGGCGTTACCGTGCCCAGCGCATTTGAGACCTGGGTAAAAGAAACGAGTCTCGTTTTCGGTCCGAGAAGCTTCTGATACTCGTCGAGCAGAATTTGTCCGGAATCATCAACCGGAGCCACACGAAGGCGTGCTCCTGTTTCGGCGCACAGCATTTGCCAGGGAACGATGTTGGCATGATGCTCAAGCCAGGTGATGACAATCTCGTCATCCTTGCGAATATTCTGGCGACCCCAACTCTGTGCAACGAGATTAATGCCTTCGGTCGCGCCACGTACGAAAAGGATTTCTTTCGTCGAAGATGCATTCAGGAAACGCCGCACTTTCTCGCGCGCCGCCTCGTATGCATCTGTTGCGCGTGCCGCCAGTTCGTGGGCCGCGCGGTGAATGTTCGAGTTCTCGTGCGAATAAAAATGACTGAGCCGGTCGATCACATTCTTTGGTTTTTGCGTGGTGGCCGCGTTGTCGAGCCAGATCAAGGGCTTCCCGTTGACTCGCTCCTCGAGGATCGGGAAGTCGCGGCGAATCGACAGCACATCAAACGGTTGCGAGGAAAGGCCAAGCGCCGCGGGAGCGTCAGAGGGAGCCTTGGAAGGCTCGGTTAGAGCCGTCGTTTCGGCTGGCACGAGCTGACGGATCTCGTTCAGGAAGGAGTAGCCGGGCGAGATCTCTGAGGGATTCAGTTGTAACGGTGCTCCGGGCACTTGCGGAACAGCCGAATCGAGCCGCGGCTCTGGAAAGTGCGGCAATGAAAGAGAGGGAAATGGATCGGCCAACGCACGGAGTTCGGTCTCCGTAGGAATCTTGATGGTTTGGGCAGGTAGTGCGATGGGCAAGGTCGAATTCGAAAACGCAAAGAGCGGTCTCGCGTCGTCCAGAAACGAAAAAGTGCCGGGTCGCGCGAATTCCTTGGTACTCACCGGATCGGGAATTCCCGGGGGGATCCTGCCGGGAACGTCAGGGATCTGCGGCGACGCGCTGGCAGAGGAAAGCGTCGCAGGCAAAGCGCGGAAGCGCTCTTCGGTGGGAAGTGTGGCCGCCGTTGGCATGGACGCGAGACCTGCGTGGTTTGCAACGGGTTCTGTCGGGCCGGCAGGCAGCGCGACGGGCACAGCCGCATCAGCAAGCGGGAGAGAGGTAAAGAATTCGTTCGCCATGCGCGCGAGGATGTCCGGATCGGGCAAGCCAGAGAGAAAGCCTTCCGAACCTACCGCTGAAGCGGTTCGCAAGTCGACACCCTGAAGGAATGAGGGGTTTTTGTCCGACTCACTTGTACTCATGGTAGCTTCCCACTTCCACGCCTTCGAGTGCGGCGATTGCGTCGTCTACGAGCACAGCCGCTGAGCAATACAACGAAATGAGGTAGGAGGCCAAAGCCTTGCTGCTGATTCCCATGAAGCGCACGGAAAGGCCGGGCGTCTGTTCGCCAGGCAGGCCGGGCTGGAACAACCCAATCACTCCCTGCTTTTTTTCTCCGACGCGGAGTAACAGGATGCTGGTTTTTCCGCCGGGATCCTTCGGTTTCGACGAGCCGTCGATGTGCAGCTTATCGGTGGGAATCAGAGGAACGCCGCGCCAGGTCAGGAAGGGAGTTCCGAAGAGTGTGACGGTCGGCGGAGGAACTCCTCGGCGCGTGCATTCACGCCCGAAGGCCGCGATAGCGCGGGGATGCGCGAGAAAAAGGGATGGTTCTTTCCACACTTTGGTTAAAAGTTCGTCGAGATCGTCGGGCGTCGGCGCGCCTTTGCGCGTTTGAATCTTCTGACTGGTGGGAACGTTTTTCAGCAGGCCGTAGTCGCTGTTGTTGATCAGCTCACTCTCCTGCTTTTCTTTCACATTCTCGATAGTCAGCCGAAGCTGCTCGCGAACCTGGTCGTAGGGATTACTGTAGAGGTCGGAGACGCGCGTCTGCACGTCGAGCACGGCGGAAATCTGACTCAACGTGTATTCGCGAGGCTTTTCCTCGTATTCCACGTAGGTTTCCGGGAGCGCCTTTTCCTCCTTCGGGCCGCAGATCACATCCACGGCCTTTTCTTCCGCCACGCGGTTGACGCGCAGTGTGCCGGCTTCGAGCGGCTTCCAGTCGAGCAACCGCACGAGCCAGCGCGGCGTAATCGCTCCGTACTGCGGAGGAGTTTTAGTGACGTTCGCGAGTTGAAATGCCGCACGATCGCCTAGAGCATGATGCGTCACGTTTTCTGCCACGAGAAATTCTCCTTTGTAAAACCAGATTCAGCTGCGCGGGCTGGTCCTGCGATTCAGTAAAACCCCAGCGATCGGCGGACGATGATTTGTCGAGCGGTTCGTTGGCCAATCCGGCGCTGCGGGTGATTCTACCGCCTTACACTCAGGAGTCACACAAAAAAGCCGCCCCAAGACGGCCAGCAAATCGTAACATCGGGAAAACCGCCATGTTTGAGCTGAAGAGAAATAGAAGCGAGCGACAGCCTATGGAGCGCAGCGCAATCGGAATGACGGAGAAACGTCGAAGTCCTTAACGACACAGCGGACTTCTACCGCTATTTTGATTGTACAGAAGCCGCGGAATTTCTCTACGCGAGCGTCGAGCGCACGGTCGAACAGGATTGGCCCCGTGAAATCGACTAGCTAAGCCCTCACGACGAAGCCATGCGTCGGAAATGCCGGACCGGATGCAGGAAACCTTGTGCGGTATATACGTCTGAAAGCTTTGCCGGATCAGGGTATGGCACGAATCTGTTGCGAACCGATTTTTCGTGGAATCCACGGCACCAGGCCCGCGACGATTTGGAAAAGCAGCGCCAGCCAGCCGTGGAGTTCGGGTACCGTTTCGAAAAAACCTCGGAGTCTGCTGAGAGACGCGCCTTCGAATGGAATGTACACAACGATGTCGGCATCTGGATCGCTCTTCCGTTTCTCATTGTTTTGATTTGCGGCCTGATCATGGCGTACCCCTGGGCGACGCGCCTGCTTTATCGGGCCGCAGGCACTCCGGCACCGCCACCTGTCAGCGCTCGGCCAGCGGCCGAGGATCCATCGGCGCGAAGGTTGCCAGCGTGGAGGAACAAGCTCGGTCGCCTTCGTATCCATTCCTGTGACACGCCCGTGGTTGGAGCGGTCCTTTTGCGTCTGCTCAATTTCTTTGACTCACGTTCCCAATTCGCCGATGACCACCTCAGTTTTTCTGGCCGCCTCAAGTAGTCGATTGAGGGACGCAATATCCCGAAGGGTGACATACTGGCCGAGGTCGCGTTCGAAGACTACGTCGAGAGTCCATTGCAGTCCAACGCGCAGCTTCTTTTCCAGCCTCGGCAGCTTCATCAAATAGACCAAGCGCCAAAGAATCCATCCCATGAACCCGGAAAACTTAAACCCAAAAATTCGGGCGACGCCGGTGCGCCTGCCGATGGTGGCAAGCTGGCCGGGTGCTTTGTACCGAAACGTCTTGAGTCCTTGGCCATTCAGGCGAGCTCGTATATTTCTGCCAACAAGTTTGCCTTCCCGGAGAGCGTGCTGTGCCGTCGGAGGATATGTCGTCTTTGACCCGGGATCTGCAACTGCGGCGCAATCACCGACTGCCCACACACCGGGATAACCCGGAACTTCGAGAGTGGAATTAACAACCACTCTGCCTTTCGACAGTTCGAACGGCAAACTCCTCAAGATGGGACTCGGAGAAACGCCGGCAGCCCAGACAAGTGTGCCAGCCGGTATGGTCTCTCCGTCGTTACAACGTACAACCCCATCGGCGTAGGCGGTGACCCTGGCGCCCAGTTTGATGTCAACTTGGCGTTTCCTGAGTTTCTCTTCAGCGTAAAGACCAAGTGCTTCGCCGAGTTCAGGAAGTATGACTTCTCCGCCGTGTATCAACACGACGTGGACTTCGCGCGGATCGATGCGGCCGTAATGCGGAAGGCTCTCACGAGCGAGGTCATTGATAGCTCCTACCGTCTCGACGCCCGCGAAGCCGCCGCCAGCAACCGCAAAGGTCAACATCCTTTTCCGCCGCTCAGGGTCGCTCTCCAAGCTGGCGCTTTCCAGCATGGCTATTACCGCGGCTCGGAGTAGGGTGGCATCGCCGAGACTCTTGATTCCCATCGCATGCTCCGCCACCCCCGGGATGCTCGAATAGTTTGTCTCCGAACCGAGCCCCAGAATGAGATGGTCGTACGGTAACTCCCGGCGAAGCGCTTCGCTTCCGTACGCGACGGTCACTCGCCGCCCTGCGAGATCGACCGCTTCAATGTTTCCCGTCAGAATCGTTACGCGCCGGAACAATTTTCGGAGCGGATTGCAAATATGCGCCGGCTCAAGGTCGCCTGCCGCCACTTCATGAAGCATCGGCGTAAAAACGGTGAAGTTTTCTCTGCTGACGAGCGTGACTTCGACGTCGCTCCTCTTGGCGACGGTCCGATCGAGATAACGTGCGGCTTCGACGCCAGCGAACCCGCCGCCCAAAATAACTATCCTTAGCATTGAGCCCTCATTCCGAGCGTCCCTCCTGTAGTGCAACGCCGATTGCCACAGCAAATGGCGCTTCCTGGCCCGTTGAGTCGCTGCCGAGTACAGCAAGGTCATTTACGGGCGCACTCACTGTGAGGCCCTCCAGTCCAAAACTGCCAGTAGTATTGGCTTTCCGTTCCTATGCAAGGGTCACTTCTGTCTTTTCTCCTGCACCCGCTCAGGTTTGAATCTTTCGGCGGAACTTTACCAATCGCCTCGCAGCTAAACATGTAACTCTTCACGGCAAGCTTCGCTAAATGCCCGAAGCACATCGACGTCGGGCTCCTGCCTTTCTTCCGGATTGCGAAAATCTCTATTGGGGAGTTTGTAAGTTTCGACGATAAGTCGCATGACGTTCTCTGCCCTCGAGATCACGTTAGCGGTGGCAAAGAGCCGCAATTTCCCGACAAGCGCAAAAAGGCGGACAAACGTTGCTGGATCGTCAAGCTGGTGGGTTAGGGCATCCGTAAATAGTCTCGCGGCTTCTTCGATGAAATCTCCATAAAGCCGCTGGCGCAGAGCCATTGCTTGGGCAAAGCGCTGGGTACGATCCTGCGCGTGCTGCGTAAGCCAAGTTGTCGCGAATGAAGCTAACCCACCAATCGCCGAACCTGCAAGAGCAGCAATCGCAGACGTATATGTATCGGTCATGGCGCCTCACAATTAGCGCTGATGCTCCGGGTGCCGCGATCAGCGCGGCTAAGCCGACGCACTGCGACCAAAGTGCCAGCTTCACCAGAACGGCTGTTGCGCACGTTTGGCGGGCAAAGATTATCCGCCCACGTCGTCGTGGTCGAAGGTGCTCGGTTCGGGCGCTCGATGGGCGTTGGATAGATATTCGAATCGCTCAGACCAGGCATTGATTTCCGGTCACTCATTGTTCTTGCCAGCCTCCACCGAGGCTTCTGTAAATGCGAACCAGACCCAGGAGTTCATTCAACTGAGCCTGAGCGAGTCCCAACTCAGCATCGAAATAGTTGGTCTCATTTGTCAGCACCTCCAAGTAGCTGGTCGCGCCGCCTCGATAGCGCGTCTCTGAAAGGCGGGCCGCGTCTTGAGCGGAAAATGTGAGTTGCTCCTGCTGCTCGCGAAACTCCCTGTCTTTCCGATATTCCACTAGCGCGTCCGAAACTCCCCGAAAAGCCTGCTGAATGGTCTGCTGATAAACCAACGCTGCTTCCTGTTGCCGCGCCTCCGTGAACTTTACATTAGAGCGAATTCTTCCCCCGCTAAAGATGGGCTGCACCAGAGAGCCTCCGAAACTCCACAACCCGGCTGGACCCGTGAACAGGCTGGTAAGCGCTGAACTCTGATATCCGCCGGTCGCGGTCAAGTTGATCTGCGGGAAGTATTCTGCTTTCGCTACTCCAATTTGAGCATTGGCCGCGATCAACTGTGCTTCGGCCTGGCGAATGTCAGGCCGCCGCTCCAGAAGGTTCGATGGCAGACCTGCGGGAATTTCCGGCGCATGCGGTTGCTCCGTCAACTTCGTTCCCCGTGCGATGGGACCGGGATTGTTTCCTAGAAGAGTGCTTATGAAATTTTCCTGCTGCTCAATTCGTCGTTCCAGATCGGGAATGGTTTCGGCTGCGGTGAACACCAATTGCTCCGCCTGCCGGACGTCGAGCATGGACGTAGCTCCGCCGTTTGCCAACGTTTTCGTGAGCTGCAGAGAATCCCGGCGCGAAGCCAGAGTTCGTCGAGAGATTTCGAGTTCCAAGTCGAGCTCACGAAGCTGGAAGTAAGCTGCGGCAACGTCGCTGACGAGTGCGCTGATGACCGCCTGACGAGCCCATTGCGTCGCCAAGAGATTTGCCCGCGCCGATTCCGTGGCGCGGCGATATTTCCCCCAGAAATCAAGCTCCCACGCCAGCGAAAGATCGACTTGGTTCGAGCTCGTCTCGTACGCAGGAAAAAGCTTTGCGCGTGCCGAGCGCTGATTGACAGCCTCAACTCCGCCGCTGATCGCCGGCAACTGGTCGGCGCGAGTGATGCCGAGCTGGGCCCGAGCTTGCAAGATTCGCGTTGCCGCAATGCGAGCATCGTAATTTTGTTGGAGCGCAGTGTGGATCAGTTCTTGCAGCTGCGGGTCCTCGAAGACCTTCCACCATTTTTGATCTCCGATTGATTCCGCCGCAGGCTGCGCTGTCTCTTGCGGCGTGGCTCCGCGGTACGCGCCAGGAGCATCGACGCTCGGCCTCCTGTAGTTGGGCCCCACGGCGCAACCCGACGGAAGGAGAATGACAAGCGAAAGAGCGATCAGTTTTCGCACTTAGTCTGCCTCCGATGGGCTCGGCTGCCGAACAGAAGGACTGAGAGCAACACCGCGGCGTTTCGCCATGCGCTCGACCAAGACAAACAGCGCCGGAATGATGAAGATGGCAATGGCGGTTGCGGCCGCCATGCCGCCGATTACCGTGGTACCCATGATCTGGCGAGCCACCGACCCCGCGCCGGTCGCTATCCACAGCGGCACGCAGCCGAGAATGAAGGCAAAGGAGGTCATCAGAATCGGACGCAAGCGAAGCCTTGCCCCTTCGAGTGCCGCATCAACCAGAGGTTTTCCCTTCTCGTACTCCTCCTTAGCAAACTCCACGATAAGGATCGCGTTCTTTGCGGCTAGACCAATCAACATCACCAACCCGATTTGCGAGTACACATCGCTCTCGATCTGCACCATGTAAGCGGGATAGAAAGCGCTGAGCACAACCCGGCGGAGCCACAAGACGGCGAAGGCGCCGAACACCGCGACCGGCGTGCTGAGCAACACGCTGAATGGCAGCGACCAGCTTTCATACAACGCCGCCAGAATCAGAAAGACAAACAACAGCGACAATGCAAAGATCGCCCAGGCCGGAACCCCTTGCCGGGCCTTCTGCTCTTGATAGGACATGCCCATGTAATCGAAGCCCATTTCGCGGGGCATGGTCTGCGTGAAGACCTCTTCAAGAGCTGCTGTCGCCTGGTCGGAGCTATAGCCTGGTGCGGCACTGCCATTGATTTGCGCTGACCGATACTCGTTGTAGCGCATCGTGAATTCCGGGCCGGAACGCGACTCAAAATTCGTTAGCGCGGAAAGAGGAACCCTCTGGCCGGCGCTGTTGCGCACGTAGAACTGCCCGAGGTTCTCCATATTGGCCCGGTAAGGGGCTTCGGCTTGCACGTACACCTGCCATGTACGGCCGAAATCGTTGAAGTAGTTGATGAACAGCCCACCCATGAACGCCTGAATGGTTTGGTAAACGTCGCTGACGGCTACACCCTGCTTCAGCACTTTCTCCTGATTGACCTCCAAGAACTTTTGCGGCACGCTCGGCAGAAAGGTTGTGCTGATGGAGCCAATTTCGGGGCGCTTGCGGGCGGCCGCCATGAACTTGTCGAGGTTGGCTGTCAGAAAAGGGACGTCGCGACCGGCACGGTCTTCGAGCACGAACTGAAACCCGCCGGAAGTACCGACTCCGGGGATTGCTGGCGGCGCGAAGCTGAAAGCGGTTCCTTGCGGCAGTTTGCTGAGTTGCTGGTTCAAGCGCTGCTTAATTTCCTGGTACTGCTCCGCTCTTGTTTCGCGACTACTCCATGGCTTCAAAGTGACGAAAAAGAAAGCGTTGTAACTGGTCCTAACAAAACTGAGCAGGCTGAAGCCGACTACGCTCGTGGTGTATTGCACGCCGGGCGTATCAGCGAGAATCTGCTCAACCTGATTCGCCGCCGCACTCGTGCGCGCAAGCGATGCAGCATTCGGAAGTTGCATATTGACGTAGATATAGCCCTGATCTTCATCGGGTAAGAAACTCGAAGGCAACCGGCTGCCAAAAAAACCGGCCGCAACGCTCAGGACCACCAGCGCCACTATTGCAACGGCACTCTTGCGGATCAGCCCGCCACTTATGCGGACATACCCATCCGTGGCTCGTCCAAACACGCGGTTGAACCAATCGAAAAATCGGGCGAGCAATCCTCGGCTCTGCTTCTTGGGCCGAAGCAGGAGGGCCGCGAGTGCGGGGCTGAGTGTGAGCGCGTTGAAAGCCGAGAGAAGGACCGAAATCGCGATGGTTACGGCAAATTGCTGGTAGAGGCGTCCCGTGATTCCGGGAATAAAGGCTGTGGGCACGAATACGGCAGATAGAACGAGCGCGATACCAATGACTGGGCCGGAGAGCTCTTGCATTGCCTTTCCGGCTGCTTCCTTGGGAGCGAGACCCTCCTCGATGTGGCGTTGTACACCCTCGACGACGACGATGGCATCGT